>TARA_R110002051_G_scaffold81475_3_pt1 | contig 15849 bp, 9 predicted proteins | sample TARA_R110002051 | Tara Oceans TARA_R110002051 (sample SAMEA4397023) | marine metagenome | biome: Polar Biome; feature: [MES] marine water layer (ENVO:01000295) within the mesopelagic zone...; material: water (ENVO:00002006), including particulate matter (ENVO:01000060) such as......
ATATACTTTCGTATTATTACCAGCTAATGTTATCCAAATTTTATTTCGGCTAGGATCAGAAAGTATATCTGTTATTTGGCTTTTTAGATCGTAAATTTTTGGTTTGGTACCAGATGTATTAAAGGCGTATAATTTAGTGCCATTACATAACCACATATTGCCTTTAAAATCTTTTGTTATACTATATATTTGTTGCGAATAATTATAATGATCAATAAGTTTTTCATTTTTAAAATCAATTACAAAAACCCCATCTTTCCAAGTGCCAATCCAAATATTTCCGTCTTTGTCTTGAGATAGCGCTGTAATTCTTAAATCACCTTCTTTGGCTAGATCAATTATGTGATTAAAATTTTTTACTTGATTGGTTTTAACATCTATATAAGATAATCCTCCGCTTTTTGTACCAATCCAAATATTAGATTCGTCATCCTTAAAGAGTACTTCAATATTCTCATTAAGTAAATTTTTATATTTTTCACCAGGCTTTATATACTCAAAATCGTAACCATTATACTTTGTTATGCCATTTTCTGTACCTATCCACTTAACATTTAAATCATCACTAAGAATGCTAGTAGTATAATTATGAGATAATCCTTGTTGCGTCGTTATAAAATCTACAACATAATTGATTTCATTTTCTTGAGCATGAATTATAAGAAATAATAAGAAACAGATTGATGTTATTAGTTTTTTCATAGGGTTTTATAACAGACAAGCTATTATTTTAATACGTATATCTTTTAGAGTCTGTTTAAGAATTTGTGATTGGTCCCGATAATTATCGGGATTATTTGGCCATTTTTGATGCAGTATGAGGCATAATTTTTAAGCATAGCCATAGCTACGGTTCAAAATTGTAACGAAATAATGCGCAAAAAGGGACATAAAAAAATAATTGACGAAATCTTAAACAAACTCTTAGTAAATGTAAAAAAATAATCTTTGCCATTTCAGTGTAATTTACGGTATTGATTGTATCCACCCATTAATTGATTTATTTAACCCCTTAACTCTGTCTTTGTAATTCTATTTTTGGAAATAGATTCGTAATATTGGTTCATACGTTAAAAATATCTTGAGTAAAATGACAAAAATCCTATTCTTATTTATTTTGCTCATCGGCGGATGCTCTTTATTATCAGCTCAAAATCAATTAAACAATTTAAAAGCACAACCAAACATAATAATAGTATTAGTAGATGATTTAGGTTATGAGGATGTTGGTTTTAATGGATGTTTGGATATCCCTACGCCAAATATTGATAACATCGCATCAGAAGGCGTAAAGTTTACTAATGCTTATGTAAGTTATGCCGTTTGTGGCCCTAGTAGAGCGGGATTAATAACAGGGCGCTATCAAGATAGATTTGGATTTAGTAGAAATCCATTATTCGCACCAAACGACCCAAATATGGGTTTGCCGCTAAGTGAGGAAACGCTGGCAAGTGCTTTAAAAAAGTCAAATTATAAATCAATAGCAATAGGAAAATGGCATTTGGGAGCACACGAAACGCTTCGGCCTTTAGAAAGGGGATTTGACGATTTTTATGGTTTTTTAAGTGGTGGCCATCAATATTTTCCAGAAAATTGGACATTACAGGATGAATATGAAGTTAAAGCCCAATATGATGCTTACAACACAAAATTATTAAGAAATAATACACGAGTTGAAGAAACAGAATACTTAACTGACGCTTTATCAAGACAAGCTGTTAGTTATATTGACAAATATAAAGACCAACCTTTCTTTATGTATTTGGCCTATAATGCGCCACATACGCCATTACAGGCAACTGAAAAATATTTAAATAGATTTGAATCTATAAAAGATAAAAAAAGAAAAATATATACGGCTATGGTAAGTGCTGTTGATGATGGTGTTGGAACCATTATAGACAAGCTTGAGCAATTAGAGTTAACAGATAATACTATGATATTCTTTTTATCTGATAATGGAGGTCCTGAAAACACGAATGCCTCTAACAATGGTATTTTAAGAGGTGGCAAAGGGGATGTTTTTGAAGGCGGCATTCATGTGCCTTTTGCAATGAAATGGCCAAATAAAATACCTTCTGGCTCAGTATATAATGCTCCTGTAATAGCCTTGGATATTTTTGCAACAGCTATCGCACAAGCATCAATACCTATAAAAACAAAAAACACTATAGATGGCGTAAACTTAATACCTTATGTAACAGGCGTTGATAAAACAAAACCTCATGAGGTTTTGTTTTGGAGGAAATTTGATGCCAATAAACATGCAGCTCGCAATAGTACTGGAGAAAAAATAGTGGTTTTTGAAGATACAAATATGCTTTTCAATCTAGAACAAGATATATCAGAAACAACCAATCTAATAAATACTGAACCAACCACCTTTGAATATCTTCAGAATAAGTATGATGAATGGAAAAATGATATGCTGAACCCCGTTTTTCTTGGATTGGGTGAAGATTCAGAATACAACAAATTACATCCAGATAGATTCATCAAAAAAAATTAATACTATATCAGAAATAAACAATATCAAATGAAAAAAATAATTTATTCACTACTCGTGTTATTTGCTATTACTAATTCATGTAAAAACAATAGTAACAACCAAACAGAACAAGCAACACCACAAGAACCCCAAAAGCAACCAAACATCATTTTTATATATGCCGATGATTTAGGCTATGGCGATGTAAGTGTATATGGTGCTACTGAGATTAACACACCCAATATGGATAAACTCGCAAACGGAGGTGTAAGGTTTACTAATGGATATGCTTCCTCAGCGACTTGTACTCCTAGTAGGTTTGCCTTATTAACGGGCACCTATCCTTGGCGAAATAAAGATGCCAAAATATTACCAGGTACAGCACCACTTTTAATAGATACTGCTCAAGTTACTGTACCTAAAATGTTAAAAACAAAAGGGTATCATACAGGTATAGTTGGTAAGTGGCATTTAGGTTTGGGTAATGGCAATGTAGATTGGAACACTCATATTTCCCCAGGCCCAAATGAAGTTGGTTTTGATTATAGTTATATCATGGCGGCTACACAAGATAGAGTGCCAACAGTTTATATTAAAAATGGTTATGTTGATAATTTAGACCCAAACGACCCAATTATGGTTGATTATGACAAAAATTTTGATGGAGAGCCAACAGGAACAGATAATCCTGAACTTCTAAAAATGGTTGGCGATCCACAACACAGCAATAGCATTAATAATGGCATACCCCGTATTGGATATATGGAAGGCGGAACATCTGCAAAGTGGATAGATGAAGATATGGCCGACCGCTTTTTAGCTGAAGCTCAAAACTATATAAAACGAAAAAAAGACAAACCATTTTTCTTGTATTACGCCTTACAGCAACCTCATGTACCCCGAACACCACATCCAAGATTTGTAGGGACCTCGGGGATGGGACCTCGGGGTGATGTTATAGTTGAAGCAGACTGGGGCATTGGTGAGCTATTAAAAACTTTGGAAGAACTAAACCTTTTAGAAAACACGCTTATTGTTTTCTCTAGTGACAATGGACCTGTTTTAGATGATGGATACGCCGATGGTGCCGTTGAAAAACTAGGCGACCACAAACCATGGGGAGAACTAAGAGGTGGAAAATATAGTCTTTTGGAAGCAGGGACACGTGTGCCATTTATTACCTATTGGAAAGGAACAATAGAACCTCATGTTTCAGACGCATTGGTTTCACAAATTGACTTATTAGCATCATTATCGGCACTTGTTGATGCTGATATTCCTGATACCGATAGTCAAAACTTATTAGATGTGTTTTTAGGAAAAGCCAACCAAGGAAGAGAAAACCTAATTATAGAAGCCACAACGCGTACCGCTTTTAGGCAAGGGGATTGGATTTTAATTCCTCCATACAAAGGCCCTGCCATTAATAAAATTAAAAATATAGAAACGGGCAATTCCAAAGAATTTCAACTCTATAACTTAAAGGAAGATATCGGTCAAAAAAATAATTTAGCAAAAGCCAATCCTGAAAAGTTACAAGAGATGATAAAAAACTTTGAGTCTATTAGAGGCGGCTCATATAACGAAATTGAGCAACCCGTTTTTAATTAAACTTTAAATAGATATGAAAAAGAACTTTTTACTACTTGTTATTTCAATAATTTCAATTTCTGGTTATTCACAACAAATAGTATGGACAGGTAACGCTGCCAACAACAATTTTTTTGATGAAAATAATTGGCAAGACACCAATACAAATCTTCCTCCAGCATCAGGAACACTAGATGTTAACCAAGCCATTAATTTGGATTTGCAATTGCATAATACAAATACCAATGTTATTACCGCATCTGGTATTATTAATTTAGGAACCGGCACATTATCAATTACATCTTCTACCTTACAGGCAGATGCTTTCTCTGGCGGAAGTATCTCTGTAAATAATGAGGCATATGTAGATTTAAGTGCTGTTTTTCCTTTGCAAAATAATGTTACCATAAATTTCACATCTGGCATTGGTTGGATAAGAACCTTAAACAAAAAAGGAAGTGCTTTAATTAATGATAATCTATCTCAAATTCAAGTTAATGGAGCTGCATCATCTTACCAGTCTAACCTTCGTTTGGATAATTATTATCTAAACGGAACCGTAATTAGAAGTAACAATTTATCGAGCAGTCCTTTAACAATATATGATAATACTAATTTACAAGGTGCTTCTGCAAATTTAAGTTTAGATATTATTCATAGTGGAACCAGTATTCCTAATACCATGGATAATAAAGCTGAATCTTTTCTTTTGAAAAAAGGATATATGGCTACTTTTGCAATTGCTGAAGATGGTACGGACAAGAGTAAAAACTACATCGCTTCAGAAGACCATTTAATCATTAATGAACTTCCCGGTTATTTATTAAATGACGTATCTTTTATCCGTGTCATTCCATGGAATTGGGTTACTAAAAAAGGCATTGGAGGTAATACAACTGGTTTAAATCAGGCGTGGTATTATAACTGGGGTAACTCTTCAGAATCTAATTTAGAACTTGAGTATGCTCCTATGGCTTGGGGTTTTGGAGGTGCTAATGATGATGCAGATATTCAAAATTATAAGTCAAAATATAAGGCTACGCATGTCATGGCATTTAATGAGAGTGATAATTGTAACGACCAGTCAGGTCAATTTAATAACTTGTGCGACACCGATGTTGCTGTAAGTACTTATAAAAATTTAATGAAAACAGGATTGCGCTTAGTGTCACCCAGCGGTAGGGAAAATGCGCCGTTTGGTTGGCTTAAAGAATTTCATGATAAGGCTAATGCCCAAGACATCAGGATAGATGTTATCGGGGTGCATTGGTACGATTGGGGATCGAGCCCTGCTAATAGCCCAAATGCTGATCCAAACTTAGTTTTCAATAGGTTTAAAAATTATTTACAAAGAGTTTATGATTTATATGGATTGCCTATTTGGATTACCGAGTTTAATGCTAATCCTAACCGAACAAATGCTACAAATTACGGGTTTATGCAATTGGCATTGCCCTATTTAGAAACTTTAGATTATGTGGAGCGCTATGCTTGGTTTCAACCAAGTTCTGGGGTTGCAGATTACTACACCTCAGGAACAGTATTAACTAATGTTGGCATGTTTTATAAAAATCAAGTTTCAACACCTGCTGTTTCAGAATTTACTGTGTCTGCTAATAGCAATTTAGATATTTATTATACATTAGATGTTAATGACCTTGATTTTAATAAGTCAATACTATACCCAAATCCAGCCAATGGCATAATGAGCTTAAAAGTGTTAATAGGTATTCATTCATATCATATTTATAATATTAAAGGACAATTAATTCAGTCAAGTGAAAATCTGAATTTAAAAGAAACTGAAATAAATCTCTTTGGAGAAAAGAAGGGAATTTATTTTATAAAAATAAGAGATAATAAGGGTAATCAATCTTCAAAAAAACTAATTTTAAATTAATTTAGACCAAATCATTAAATATGTTTAAAAAGAATATTTTTTTTAGTATACTGATTTTAGTTTTTATTCTATGTACAGCTTTTAATGATAAAAAACCAAAAATATTAATCGTAGGCGATTCTATTTCAATAGGCTACACACCATTTGTAAAAAAGCATTTCTTAAATAATGCTGTGGTTTTACATAATATTGGCAATGCCCAACATACTGGAACTGGATTATTGAAAATAGAAGAATGGTTAGGAGATGCGCATTGGGATATTATACAATTTAATTGGGGATTATGGGATTTATGCTATCGCCATCCCGATTCAAAAGAATATGGGAATAGAGATAAAATAAACGGAAAACCTGAGTATAGCATTACTGAATATGCTTCAAATCTTGAATCCCTTGTATCCATGATAAAGAAAAAATCAAATGCAAAATTAATTTTTGTAACTACTTCTTATGTTCCTAAAGATGAACCTGGAAGACATGAAAGTGATGTTCAAAAATACAACGATGCCGCAAAAATGGTCATGAAAAAACATAACATAACGGTAAATGATATTTATTTAGAATCGGTGGATATTCATAACACTTATGGAAAAGGTTTGAAAGATGTTCATTATTCACCAGAAGGCTATAAAAAGCTTAGTGAACTGATTATCAAATTTCTAGAAACTGATATTAAATTATGAAAACTAGACATCTAATTATATTAATAATAACAATTATAGCAACATCTTGCACTGGGAAGAGAAAAGCTAATTCAACTAAAACAATTCAACCAAATATTATCTATATCCTATCTGATGATTTAGGTTATGGTGATTTAAGCTCTTATGGTCAAAAACTTTTTTCAACACCAAATATTGATGCGCTAGCAAAAGCAGGTATTTTATTTACCCAACATTATTCTGGTTCAACGGTTTGTGCGCCGTCGCGTTCCTCTTTATTAACTGGTCTTCACACAGGAAATACGCCTGTTAGGGGAAATAAGGAAGTAAGACCTGAAGGGCAATGGCCTATACCCGATTCTACATATACCATTGCTGAACTTCTAAAAAACCAAGGTTATGCTACAGGAGCATTTGGCAAATGGGGATTAGGCTATCCTGGTTCAGAAGGCGATCCATTAAAACAAGGTTTTGATACATTTTACGGTTATAATTGTCAGCGACTCGGACATCATTATTATCCATATCATTTATGGAACAATGATGAAAAAGTAGCATTAGATGGAAATTCAGGCACTAAAAAAGAGCAATATGCTCCAAATTTAATTCATCAAGAAGCACTTAATTTTATTGATAAAAATAAAGGCAATCCATTCTTTTTATACTATCCAAGTATTATTCCTCATGCAGAATTAGCTGCACCACAAGAATATATGGATAAATTTATAGGAAAGTTTGAACCCGAAAAGGCTTTTAAAGGTTATGATGAAGGGGAAGGTTACAGAAATGGAAAATATGAATCGCAAACCTACCCTCATGCAGCATTTGTTGCTATGATTAGTTTGTTGGATAATCAAGTTGGAGAGATTGTTAAAAAAGTAAAAGATTTAGGATTAGAAGAAAATACCATATTTATTTTCACATCAGATAATGGCCCGCACCAAGAAGGCGGCGCAGACCCAGATTATTTTGATAGTAATGGTATTTTAAAAGGCTATAAACGCGATTTGTTTGAAGGTGGTATAAGAGTACCAATGATTGCCAGATGGAAAGGCAAAATTAAAGCGGGAACTCAAACAGACCACGTATCTGCATTTTGGGATGTTATGCCAACATTAGCCGATATTTTAAAAGTTGAATTAAAAGCTAAAACAGATGGTATTTCATTTTTACCAACATTATTAGACGCTGGTAAACAAATAAATCATGATTATTTATACTGGGAATTTCATGAGTTAAAAGGCCGTCAGGCCATAAGAAAAGATCAATGGAAATTGGTAAAATACAAGGTAAAGGAAACGCCAGAATATTTTTTATTCGATTTAAGTTTAGATCCCAGTGAAACTAAAGACCTTTCTAATGAACGACCTGAGAAGCTAGTGGAACTAAAAAAAATATTAGAAACTGCCAGAACTGAGTCTGAGACTTTTAAATTTTGAGAACCCATGAATTTCAATCATATTTTTTTAATTGTTGCTTTTTTGCTAATCTCTTGTAAGGAAACTAGTAATAAATTGAGCGCAGTTGAAATTCCTAAAAAACCAAATATCCTTTTTATTTTGGTTGATGATTTGGGTTTAAAGGATTTAGGCTTTACAGGAAGTGAGTATTACGAAACACCAAACATAGATCAATTAGCCTCAAAAAGCACTATTTTTACGCACGGTTATGCAGGTAGTAGGGTTTGTAGCCCGTCAAGAGCAACAATAATGACGGGTAAATTTACAGCAAGACACGGCATAACAGATTGGATTGGAGCAAAAACAGGAACAGACTGGAGAGAAACTAAAAGACAAGATAAATTGTTACCAGCAGACTATGTTAGGAATCTACCAAAAGAAGATACTACTGTTGCTGAAGTATTGAAAACCAATGGTTACAAAACTTTTTTTGCAGGAAAATGGCATTTAGGCAATGAAGGTTCGTATCCAGAAGATCACGGATTTGATATAAATGTTGGAGGTTTTGGTTCCGGAAGCCCTAAAGGCGGCTATTTTTCGCCATTTAAAAATCCGAAATTAGAAGATAAAAAAGATGGAGAAAACTTGTCGATGCGATTGGCAGATGAAACCGTAAGTTTTATCAAAAAAAACAAAGACAAAGCATTTTTTGCCTTCCTTTCATTTTATGCAGTTCACGGCCCTATTCAAACTACAGAAGCAAAATGGGAAAAGTATAGAAACAAAGCAGAAGCTCAAGGCATTAAAGAAAACGGATTTGCTATGGAACGGAAATTACCAATTCGCCAAACACAAGACAATCCCATTTATGGCGGTTTAGTAGAGAGTATGGATGATGCAGTAGGCCAGGTTCTAAATGAACTTAAAATATTAGGCTTAGATAAAAATACGATTGTCATATTTACATCTGATAACGGTGGGGTTGCTTCTGGGGATAATTTTTCAACATCAAATTTACCTTATAAAGGAGGAAAAGGGTATCAATGGGAAGGTGGCATTAGAGAACCTTATATTATTTATGTGCCTTGGAATAAATCCAAAGAAAAAAAGATTGATTATCCCGTTACAGGCGCAGATTTTTATCCAACCATTTTAGAATATGCGCAAATCAATTTATTGGAAAATCAGCATAAAGATGGTATGAGTTTAAAATCTATTATTGAAGAAGGACAAGTACCAAATGAGCGTGCTTTGTATTGGCATTATCCGCATTATGGTAATCAGGGAGGCGATCCATCATCTATAATTAGAGAAGGGGATTGGAAATTAATTCATTATTATGAAGATGATAGCAATGAATTATATACTATGAAAAAAGACGCTTATGAACAAAATAATGTTGCTAATCAATTCCCTGAAATCACTAATAAACTTAGTATTAAATTAGAAAATTGGTTGATTAGTGTTGATGCTAAATTTCCTGAAATAGATTCAGAATTCAATTCTATAAAAAGAGGCAAGTATGAAAGACTGATACGTGAAAAGCGCTTGCCAAATCTTGAAAAAGAAAGAATTGAGATGCTTTCGAATGATTTTACCCCTAATAAAGATTGGTGGGGCAGTAAAGTGACAAAAGATTAACAATATTCGACAAAAAATATAAAATGAAATATAATAAAATACTGTTTTTACTAGCTTTAGTTTCAATATTTGCCTGTAAAGAAGACATTGTAGAAAGGCCCATTTATATAGCAGAGAAATGGGAAAATCCAGAATGGGAAAACCCAGAAGTTTTTCAAATTAATAGGGAAAAGCCAACGGCTTCATTCTATAAATATTTAGATGAAGCATCCGCTATAAAAAATGATAGTTGGGATAATTCAAAATTATATCAATCGCTCAATGGTACTTGGGATTTTTATTATGCAGATAGCGTTTCAGCTAGACCAAAATATTTCTATAAACCTGATTTTGATACACGAGGTTGGGATACTATATCTGTGCCTTCAAATTGGGAAATGAAAGGTTTCGGTATTCCGGTATATACCAATATTAAATATATGTTTCCCGCAAATCCGCCTTTTATTCCGCACAGTATAAACAACAATGGAAGCTATAAACGCGATTTTGAAATTCCTAGGTATTGGGATGGTAAAGATATCTACCTGCATTTTGAAGGTGTAAGTGGCGCTATGTATGTATGGCTAAACGGAGAGTTTGTAGGTTATAACGAAGGCAGTAAAACAGCTGCCGAATTTAATATTTCCAAATTGGCAAAATCTGGTAAAAACACTATTGCAGTACAAGTATTACGTTGGTCTGATGCCAGTTACATGGAAGACCAAGATTTCTGGCGACTATCTGGCATTGAACGCGATGTTTATGTGTACGCTTCAAACAAAGTAAGCTTAAGGGATTTTAGAGTGGTTTCAGATTTAGAAAACAACTATAAAGATGGCGTCTTAAACCTTAATTTAGAAATTGATAATAATACCGATTCATCTATTGAGAAATCAGTTGCGGTCAAGCTAATGGATGGCGATGTTGATATGTATTCAGAAAGTAAATCTATCAATTTAAATATAGGTACTAATGCAATTGATTTTAATAAAACAATTCCAAATATAAAATCCTGGAATGCTGAACAACCAAATTTATATACCTTACTAATTTCGGTAAATGGAGAATCTACAGCTGTAAAAATCGGATTTAGAAATGTGAAAATTGAGAACCTGCCTGACGGCAAGGCAGGTAGTCAGTTTCTAGTCAATGGGCAACCTGTTCTTATTAAAGGCGTTAACCTACATGATCACGATGAAACAACTGGTCACGCAATTACTGAAGCTTTGACGATAAAGGATATGCAGCTGATGAAACAAAATAATATCAATGCCATTCGTTGTAGCCATTATCCAAAAGCCCCTTTTTTCTATAGATTAGCAGATAAGTATGGATTTTATGTTGTTGATGAAGCTAATATTGAGTTGCATGGCATGGGTGCAACAAATCAAGGTTTGGATAAGAATCTAGAGAAACAAGCAAAGCATCCAGCCTACCTGCCAGAATGGAAAGGCGCGCATTTGGATAGAACAATTAGAATGTTTGAACGCGATAAAAATTTTCCAAGCATCGTAACCTGGTCGTTAGGAAATGAAGCAGGAAATGGTGATAATTTCTTTGCTACTTATGCTTGGTTAAAAGAACACGATACTACAAGACCAACGCAATATGAAGGTGCTACAGGTTATGAAAATACCGATATCCAAGCTCCCATGTATTGGCCCATTGAAAAAATGATAAAGTATGTTGAAGAGGGTGGTACTCGTCCTCTAATTCAATGTGAATATGCACATGCTATGGGCAACAGTCTTGGTAATTTTCAGGATTATTGGGATGTGATAGAGAAATACCCTACCATGCAAGGTGGTTTTATATGGGATTGGGTAGATCAAGGCATTCTAACCCAAAATGAAGCCGGAGAAGCCTATTGGGCTTATGGAGGTGATCTTGGAGGAGCACATTTACAAAACGATAATAATTTCTGTTTAAACGGTATTGTAAATCCAGATAGAACGGCGCACCCAGCATTGTTTGAAACTAAAAAAGTGTATCAAAATATAAAGATAAAACACATTAAAACAAATGTTTTAGGTGCTATTGAAATAAAGAATATGTACGATTTCAAGAATCTAAACACATTAGACTTCTCATGGAAGTTATTAGAAAATGGAGTGCAAGTTGCTTCAGGAAATTTACCTACCATAGATGTTGAACCCTATCAAGCTATAAAACAGCGTATAGATTTACCAAAACTTAAAAATAGAGCTAGCGAATATCATTTAAATATTTATGCAAAAGCTTCTAAAGCAAGTGATTTAGTCCCTTTCGGCCATGTTCAAGCTTACGAACAAATTCAACTTCAAAAAGGTGGTTTTTCAAATAACATAGTTTCAGAAGGAACGATTGCAACTAGTAAATCAGATTCGATACTTGTTCTTTCTAACGATAATTTTAAAATAGAATTCGATTTGAAATCAGGAGTATTAAAAACCATTGATTATGGTAATGGAAATATGATTAAAAAAGGTGTAACACCAAACTTTTGGCGCGCAACGACGGATAATGATTTTGGATTTAATATGCCTAAAAAATTAGGAGTTTGGAAAGAGGCAACAAAAAATCAAGAATTAATCTCTTTCACAGAAACTAAGAACAAAAATAATTCTGTTAGTATCAATGTAGAATTTATGTTAGCAGCAGTTAATAATGCTATCACTACTATGAATTATACAGTTTATCCAAGCGGAGAAATTTCGGTAAATACAAGTCTTAAAAACGTAGATTCCAAACTACCTGTTTTACCGAGATTTGGAACTAATTTTATTATTAATTATGAATTTAGCAACGTTAAATGGTTTGGAAGAGGGTCACATGAAAATTATCAAGACAGAAATACATCAGCTTTAGTACAACAATATGAAGCTGAGGTGTCAGAATTGTATTTTCCGTATATTCGACCACAAGAAAACGGTTATAAGACAGATACACGTTGGGTTACGTTTACAAATGGAAATGGCCAAGGTATTAAAATTTCATCGTTAAGTTATTTGAGTTTTAGTGCACACCATCAGTACAACGCCGATTTTGATGCGGGTGATAAAAAAATGCAGAGACATACTACAGATATCAAAAAAAGGGATTTCGTCAATATTAATATAGACTATAAACAAATGGGAGTTGGTGGTGACAATAGTTGGGGCGCCATGCCACACGAAGAATACCAGATTCAACCAAAAAATTTATCTTTTATTTATATAATTTCTAAAATAGCTAATGAAAAATAAACTATCCATAGTCGTTTTTTTATGTTGCTTGCTTTGTCTTAACATATTTAGCCAAAATAAAATATATAAGCCAAATGTGCTTTTTATAATCTGTGATGATTTAAATGACTATCAAGGTGTTTCTGGCGGGCATCCACAGGCTATTACTCCTAATATCGATAAACTTGCAAAAGAAGGGGTTCGTTTTGTTAATGCCCAAACTAATGTACCGGTTTGTTCACCCTCAAGAAACAGTCTGATTACTGGAGTTTATCCACATGATTCTAAGGATTATGGTTGGACAGATCTTAAAAAGCAACCCGTTTTAAAAAACAATAAAACATTAATGCGTTATTTTAAAGAAAATGGCTATATAACTTTAGGTACAGGAAAAATCACGCATGGGAATGTCGAAGAGGATTGGGATGAATGGGGAATGAGTTTAAAAAATAATTATGGCCCTTTTTATTTTGATGGGAAAAAGAAAAAGGCGCTTCCAACTGTTCCTTCACCATTTAATGAAATAGGACCTGTAGATGGCTCATATGGGCGGTTAACCAGCGCAGGAATTTCAACAGGCAAGAAAGGTGAAAAAGGATGGGTTTATGGTTGGAGCGATGAGCCTTTAAGATATGTGAATGATGATGATAGAGATTTATTGCAAGATGAATTACATGCTGAATGGATAGTGAAAAAAATCAAAGAACTTGAACAAGGGGAAACTAAGCAACCATTTTTTATGGGAGTAGGGTTTGTAAGACCACATACACCACTTCATGCTCCCGACAAATATTTTGATATGTTTCCTTTAGAAGATTTAGAATTGGATTACTGGAAACCAGAGGATAAAAACGACACCTATTGGGATAATAATTTTGACAGCGAACTTAAAGGGCCAAGATATTATAAAACCCTTTTAGAATCATATAACGGCAATAGGGAATTGGCATTGAAACATTTTTTGCAAGCTTATTTAGCATGCGTTGCCTTTGTTGATGGGCAAGTTGGAAAAGTAATTGATGCCTTGAATAACAGTGAATTTAAAAATAATACCATTATAATCTTTACAAGTGACCATGGCTGGCAAATGGGTGAAAAGGATTATTTATTTAAAAACTCACCTTGGGAGGAAAGTGCAAGAATCCCCTTGATTATAAAGACACCAAATACAAAGAGTGGATTGAAAGTTGATCAGCCAGTATCCTTAATTGATTTGTACCCAACGCTTTCTGATTTATGTGATTTAAGGGGCGATAATAAGATTAATAGTGATGGAGGAAATTTAGGAGGTTACAGTTTAAAGCCACTTTTAGAACAAAATCTTAATAACTGGAAAGGTCTAAATGGTGCGTTAACTGTTATAGGTAACTACGGTATTGAAATACCAACTGCAAAACAAAACTTCTCATACAGAACTAAAAATTGGCGTTATATAAATTATAGTAATGGTCAAGAAGAATTATATAATCACAAAAACGATTCTTATGAATTAAATAATTTAGCAAAGGTTGAAAAATATCAATCCAAAAAGCAAAAGCTCAAAAATGAAATGCTTACCATAATAAATAAAACATATTGATGAAAATAAAAATAATAATTTATCTGTTCATACTTCATGTAATGTCTTGTGCTCAAAAGAAATCTATAAATACTTTTAATCCAGGTGAATTATGGTTGGATAATAACGATGTACACATCAATGCACATGGTGGTGGATTTTTAATTTATGATAATACCTATTATTGGTTTGGAGAACATAAAATAGCCGGAACAGAAGGTAATAAAGCTATGGTTGGGGTTGGCGTCTATTCATCTAAGGATTTATACAATTGGAAAAATGAAGGTATCGCATTGTCTGTAAGTGAAGACCCCAATTCAAAACTCGTTAAAGGTAGTATTTTAGAAAGACCTAAAGTGATTTACAATAAAAAAACCGGCAAATTTGTCATGTGGTTTCACCATGAATTAAAAGACCAAGGTTATAAAGCAGCTCTTACTGGAGTTGCTGTTTCAGATAAAATAAAAGGCCCTTATAATTATATCGATAGCTTTAGAATTCACAAGGGTGTTTTACCACTAAATTTTTCAAAAGAAAACTTTTCTAATGTTGAATTAATAACAGATGAAGATTCCACAGAAACCATAAAAAGAAAAGAAAAAGAAGGGGCATTTTTTGTGAGAGATTTTGAAGTTGGTCAAATGTCAAGAGATATGACATTATTTGTTGATGATGATGAAACAGCATACCATATTACTGCATCAGAAGAAAACAGAACTTTACATATTTCTAAATTATCTGACGACTATTTATCACTTACAAATAACTATATAAGAGTATTTCCTGGAGGTAGAAATGAGGCACCAGCTATTTTTAAAAAAGATGGTAAATATTTTATGTTTTCTTCAGGATTAACAGGATGGAAACCTAACCCAGGTAAATTGGCAGTTGCTAATAGTATGTTTGGAGAATGGACTTTTCTAGGAAACCCCAGTCGAGGTACTGAAGAAGAAATCGCCACCACATTTTGGTCTCAAAGCACCTATATAATTCCTGTTATAGGTAAAAAAGATGCCTTTATTTTTGCTGCCGATAGATGGAAACCAGATAACGCTATTGATGGCAGGTATGTTTGGCTACCAATTCAATTTGAAAATGAAACACCATTTATAAAATGGTTTGATAGTTGGGATTTAAGTTTTTTTGATTAATGCTTTTTATATTGAATATTTTCAATTAATGAGCTTTATATCATAAAAAACTCTATGAAAAGTGTGTTTACAAAACTAAGGGGGAAAGCAAGGAATACCAGATTAAGCCTAACAATATGTCATTTAGCTATATAATTTAAAAAAAATAAATAATAAAAAAACAATCTATCTACAATCATTTTCTTGTTCTGCTTTTGTGGTCTTAATTTATTTATAATTGAAAAACCACCGCCTTTGACGGTGGCCATGTTTTAAAGGCTTTGCCATTTTTAGGTTT
>TARA_R110002051_G_scaffold303115_1_pt1 | contig 15832 bp, 21 predicted proteins | sample TARA_R110002051 | Tara Oceans TARA_R110002051 (sample SAMEA4397023) | marine metagenome | biome: Polar Biome; feature: [MES] marine water layer (ENVO:01000295) within the mesopelagic zone...; material: water (ENVO:00002006), including particulate matter (ENVO:01000060) such...
TAATGAAGTTTTATTATAAGCATTTTCACCATGTTTACAAATACAACCCACAGCTTTAAGTAAAGTATCATATTTAGAATTACCATAAATAATTACACCACCTTTGTCTTTATATTCACCCAACTTCTCACCAGTAGTTTCAACATTACCAAATTTGTTATAATTATTATGATCTTGATAAAATTTCCTACAAAATAATTCACCTAATCTTTTTCTTCTAGCTTGATCAGTTTCAAAATTACCCATAGCTTCTAATTCTGCTTCATTACTTACTGAAACATCATCATACATTTTAAATTTATGTTTACAATTTTCTATAAGTTTACACATAATCTGAAAATCAGATAATATAACAGCAGGAATTCTAACTTCTAACTTATTATTCCATAAATCATAATCTTTTTCAGAAGCAATAACTTTATCATCACATTTATTCTTTCTTAATTGAATATATTTACTTTTACTTTCAAGTATATTATCAAGAATATAAATATCTTTAGGCTTTCTAAAAGTTTTAGTAGCTTTATCAGTTCCATCTTCTTTCTTTTCATATACTTGATCTTGATAATATACATCATATTTTAAGAAATCATCCCATTTAGTTTCTTGTTTAGCTAATCTAAATCCTCCAGAATATTTACTATTAGTTTCTTTAGAAACAGTATTAATAGTAAAACCCATAAATAACTTATTTATAGCTTTTTCTTTTAAAGGATTCATACTTAATTCACCCAATATATCCATTTTAAGATCATCTTGTTTTAAATCAGCAATATGAGCTCTTACTTCAAATACACTTTCATATTCTCTACCATAATAAGAATGTCGTTTAGATACTGCTTGCGCCATTTCAATCCAATGCATAAAATCTTTTGCATTAGTTAATTCTTTATTACAATCTTCTATACATTGATTTCTAACTTTTTGAAATTTAGATTTAATAGCTTCTTTAGTTCTATCAGTATATCGAATAGATTCCCGTGAAGGAACCAAATCAATTTCACCAATAGCAAACTTAAGAGCAGCTGGAGCTTGATCTTCCTTAATTCCATCTATTTGATTAAAATCTAAAGGATATCTTACTCTACCTACCATACAATGAATATCTTTATCAATAGTAGATTCTTTTAATCCTAATGCTACAGCTAAATTATCATCTTCATATTCACAAGGAATAGATTTTATATCAGCACCTAATCCTTCTTCAATATTTATATACTGAAGACTATCAAAATATAATAATTGCTGTTCTATAGACTTTTTAAACGTTCTAAGGTCTTTTTCCTCTTTTATAGGTATAATGACTTCAGTTGAGTTTAAATCCTCTGTAGGCGTTGCTTTTATCATATCCATATGAAATGCATCATTACCTTTATATAGCATATAAGAGTGTTTAACACCATTATGATTAGCTATAATATAAAATGTATTAGTATATGAAAATGGAGATTTAGCACCAATACCAAATCCACCAATTTGTAGATTGTTATCTCTTTTAGTTGAATTACCAAACATAGTGTAGATAGTTTCTACTCTTTGTTGACTTAATCCAATACCAAAATCTCTAAATATCATTGCATTACCAATACCTAATAATATATTCTCTTCTTGAAATTCTATTTGAGGACATGTGTTGTCATCATACCAATATTTAGAAAGATCTTCATGAGTTGTGGGAATAGTTCCCATTCTCTTAAGACGTTTCTCTCTATGAGCATCATAACAATTAGATGTTACTTCTCTTACTATAGAACCTATAGGATCAGAATATAAATTAATTAAAGAATCAATGATAATTCCCATTGAATCTTCTCCTATTTTAAATTTATTGGTTTTCATTTCACCAATAATTTTTTCTACGCTTTTTTCTCTTTTAATTTCCATGCGTTTATTAATTTATTTATTAAACATTTAGTTTCTTCACTTGTATGAGATTTTCTATAATCAGATATATCTTTAAATCCATTTAATCTTGTTTTAAAATTTTGAAGAAATATAGGTTTAAAACCATATTTTTTTCGTAATTTATTAGCACCTCTTACACCGGTGTAATCAAAATCATTTAAAATATAAATATCATTGAATCTCTCATATAACTCACGAGTAACAGTATCTTTAACATTAGCAATTTCATTTTGTAAGGCTACACTTATGTAACCTAATGTTCTTAATACCATTACATCTTTTAATGCTTTGGTAATAATTAACATATTACCTTTTTTAGGTAATTGATCCCATCCTTGAAATATAGTTCTATTAGTATTGCTCATCCATTTATATCCAGTTAAGGATAATGGACGATAAATTTTCCATGTATATTCATTGTCTTTATAAAATAAATATCCATAAATAGGATTATTATTTACATAAGTAGCGACTGTATTGTCACCTACAAATACACATTTACAAGAAAATACATTATATACTTTAAGTAAATTCTTATCAATACCATATTGATTCCAATAATGTTCATCTACAAAATTAAATTTTTGTATTTTAACAGTTATTGATTTCTTAGGAGTAAAATTTAATTGCTTAATATCAGTTTGATAACCTGTATATTCATGAGTTTTATAACCATATCGGTTATACATTAACTCTAAATTAAAATCTGTATTTATTTGTATTAATGCATCAAAAAAATTTATATTAAATTTCTTTTGAATAAAATTAAAACAATCACCAGATTCACCAGTTCCAAAATCTTTATATCTAATAGTTCCTTTACGATCTATAAATAATGAAAAGCTAGGCTTATCATCTTGTCTAAAAGGACTATTCATTACTATACCCGCTTTAAAATCACGACCTAAATAATAGCTAAAGATTTGGTATTCACTGAGTTTTTTTAGTACAACCTCTTTGGTTAATTGAATATTAATTTTATACATATTTTAATATTTTTAAATTACCAAAAAGAAAAAGGGAGGAGTAAATAAACCGCAAAGTAATGTCCTTTATCGCTAAGAGTTTATCAACATGGTTTTAAACCCATTATTGACTTGTAAAAGTACTATAAAATAGTACTCATAAACTCTATCACCGCGAGGACTTATCTCCTCCCCTAATCTCAAATCATATTACCTAAAAAGGTAAACCAGATTCCGCAGGCTGTTCTGCTGCACCATTAGATGCAGTAGATAATGTAGCTGGATTATCAGCTTCATCTTTTTCCATTTTATCAAAACTCGTTATATTTAACTTAGTTGGATCAGTATCCATAGTTTCAACAAAAGGTACATATTTAGGAATTGATACATAATTATTATAACTATAAACAGTTTTAACTCTTAGTTTTTTACCAACATAAGAATTACCGAGTAAAGTAATAACTGTTTTAGCAAAGTCATCAAAAGATGTTGCATTAATAATTATTTTATCTTCTTCCATAAATTTAGTTAGGATATGTTTTACTCTCTTCATTTGAGATTGTAATTTCTTTTCCCAACCTTCGTTATTTGTGTCTATTGGCCATTCAAAATGGTTTAATTTAGATCCTTCACTTGAACTGAATTCAAATTTAAGAAATGCATTACCATTACTTGCCGTGTCAACACCAACACCCATCATTTCTACATTCTCACTTATACCAAGCGGGAATATTGAGGTTGATGAACCCTCTGACTTTACAGTCTGATTAATTTGATACATAAAAATAGTTTTAATCGATTAGTTATTCATTATAGTACTTTTCCATTACTGTCTTAACAGATCGTAAACAGTTTGGAATTAAATAGTCCTCAAACATATCTTTAGGAGATTTCGCAGTTGAAACTCCATCAGATTGTGTTTGAAACATATATTCGTTATTTCCTTTACCATCTGATTTAACATCAGTAAATAAAACAACGCTTGACATAGACTCTAAAACAATACGATCTAATTGTTTTCCAGCTGTCATAACTTTTTTATATTGAGCTCCCATATCATTATATCCTTCTTCAGAATGTGCTAATACAAATGCATCAACACTATCAGGTAATATTTGATTTAATATAGTAAATACATCATATATACCACCAGATAATTGAGTCCATTTTTCAAAACCTTTAATATGTCTCTCTCCCATTACCTTATCTGTCATCATACGATTAATTGTGTCGATAACAATAGTTTTAATATGAGGAGCTTTTTCAGGTATAGCTTTCAAAATATTACATACTTCTAGTAAAGAAGATACTTTAGAATAATTCTTATTTTCTTTAGAATAACTCTTTTTCCATCCTTTAAAAGGTAATGCTTTTTGATCACTATTTATATAAAAAGTGCTCTTTGGATCCAAATTTCTACTAGAGGTGGACTTGCCGGATCCAGACTTTCCACATACAATTACTAAATTTGCCATGTTATTTATCTTCTTTTAATATATAGAAACCTAATTTTAAATAATTCATTGCATCAGCAAATCTGCCTTCTATATCTTCTGCTTGAGGAATCGTAGGATCCTTAGCATAAGACATTATAGCAGCTACATGTTTATAAAAATAAACACCCCAAGCTTGCATAGGAGTCGTTCCGCTTAACTCTGCAGCTTTTCTAAAATTTGCTAACACATCGCCATTAGCTTGAGTATAGCCAGGTCTCTTAGCATTCTCAATATTTTTGGCTAATTTTTCTAATTCTTTTACACATTTATCATAATCTTTTCCATTATGATAAATGATTTCTTTATCACCACTAGTACTACTAGTATGATAGTTTACATTATTCCACAGTTTTGTCATTTGAATTCACTTTATAATTAACATTTTCTGCTGTAAAATCAACTACACGATTATACATCAGCTCATTTTTCATTTTAGCAATACAAGGTTTACCCTCTCTTACTTTTAAGAAATGCCAAAATAACGCACCAGCTGTAGTCCAGGCTTTAGGCCCATAAGTTTCTAATCCTAATTGCTCAGGATTCATAGATACCAGAACTAAATCTGAAAACATATATACTGAATCACCACCAAATAAATCTTTCTTTTTAGGAAATTGTTGAGATGGTTCAGTAACACGATCTGCTTGTTCTATCTCTCTATTTAATTGAGATAAAAATACAAATGCTATTTTATATTTCTTTTTTAATGCATTAGCCATAATCATTAATTCTAAAAGAACTAATCTTTCCATTTCACCTGCTTTACTTCTAACAAGAATAGTATGATCTAACATAATTACTACACCTCTATCTTTATTTTCTTCTTGCGTAGCAAAATGTTCTATAGTATTTTTAATAACTTCAACATTACCAGGCATTTCTACATACCATATAGGAAATTGAGTTATTTCTTTACTTGTTGATAAGACTTTATAATAAGCAGCATCAGATAAAGTATATCCTTCTATACCACTATGTAATTTTCTTGTTGTTGTATTTAATGCACTTGAGAATTTACGACTTATTAATTGACGAGCTAGCATCTCGAAATTAAATGATAATACCGCAAATTTCTCTTCTTTATTTAATAGAAACAATTCTGTTTCTAATTGGTTGATAATAGCTGTTTTACCACTACCAGACATACCCGCTATAGTATGTATAGTGTTCCATTCTATTCCATCCATACTCACATGGTTATATTTAGTCCATGGAGTCTTCAAGGATTTAATTAATCCTTTTCTTCTATCATCAATATACTGAACAGCATCAAATGTTGCTTTCTTTATACTTGTATATTGCAATCTTGGTTTATTTATCTTTGTCATATTAAATCTTCACCGTATTTAGTATCGCTAGTAGATGTATTAACTTCAGCTTCAAGGAAACTAGCATAAGCATCCCAAGCATTTTTATTTAAATAAGTTTCTAAAGCATGCATATATGCCATATTACCTCCACGAGTTCTTAACTCAACTTCTTTCTTTAAACAAGCAAGAATATATTCATGAGTCAAAGGATTACCTTTTGTAATTCTATCATATTTTTCTTTACACATGATAGCATTTTTAGCAGAAATACTAGAAGGTCTTAATACTCTTACTGATCTGCCATTATGTACCTTAAGAGGGTATGCATTAAATAATTCAGTAAAATAAGATTCTTCTACTCCTAATAATTTTCTTACTTTATCTCTCGCAATAGTTATACATGTTAAAGGATTTTGCGGATCACAAGATAATATATATCCTTGATCCACAAGTCCTTGAACTTCTTTTATAGCAAAACTATATAGATTTATATAATTTACAAATAAATCAACTTTATTCTCAAATAATAGATTTAACATCACATATTGAGACGCAGTAAGTTTGTTCTTGATTAATCCAAGAACATTGATTTCTATGTTCATATTGGGAAATTTTTGAATGATAAAGATACTAAAATTATAGTTTATTTACAACTATTTTAACTGTCTTTATCAAGTATTAATTTTTTTAAATTCATTACATCTTCTAACTTAAAACGAGCAGTTAGAGCTTCGGTCATATTAACTTGTTCGGACGACCATTCATATACACTACCAGCATATACCAAACAATAAGATGGTACAACTATAGTATCTTCTACAAATGCTTTTCCTTTACTAGTTACTCTCCAATGACCACTTTTATCAGAATTAACTTCTATAAATTTCCACTTTTCTAAATAAGTATAATCCATAGCTGTTGCTCTTAATCCCAGCGTAGTAAATTCATTTTGGACATGTATATATATATCCGTGTTCCCTGTTCTTGCGTAGATAATCGCCAACGCTCTACACATATTAGCGTTCAACTTCCGTTTATAAGCCTTAACTAACTGTCCACATGCGGGACAGCTAGTTCCTGACTCATAATTTTTACGAAGATGATCCTTGACTTCAAGAATTGTTTTCATATTCATTAATATTAATTAGTTCTACATTATAATCCTCTTGAGAAGAAGCTATCCATTTTTCTTCTTGACTATCTTCAACATAGATACGATAAATAACAGCCTGCTTGCCTTCTTCCCAACGAACAGTACGACCTATTCGTTGTATCATATCTTTTGTTTTGCTTGTTCCACTAGCTATAATAGCCATAGAAATATCAGGTATATTCATACCTTCGTTCAAAGCCTTTGCAGTAGATATTCGTGTTATTGATTTCCCGCTTTTCAATAAATCTAAATTTTCAGTTCGTTTCTTTTTAGAAATTTTACTATGAAAACTTACACAATTATCTAACTGATCTGTGACTTTGTCAGCAAATTCAATAGTTTGAGAAAATATAATAGCTTTCTTCTCAAGATTCATATTTGATATTAATTTAACTGCATCTAATTTAGCGTTAGCATTATATATTATATTCTTACGCTTAGTCATTGCAGAATTACACATAAAGGGATAAGAAGAATTAGTATTATCTAATATTTCTCCTTTGGTCCTTAAAAATGTTTCATATTTAGTAGGATTCATACATGCAAACATATTTTTTAAATCTTTATTAAAATAAGGAAATAAAGAATTAAATGTTCTATCTGCTTTTGTATATTCAGATAATTCAGAAGCTGTTAGTTTAATTGGTACATTATATATTTTAAATGGACTAATTAATCCAAGATCTTCTGCTTCATTAGTTGTAATAGAATCAATAATAGGACATAAACCAGATAATAATCTTAATTTAACCTGATCTACATAAGCTGTTAATCCTAATATTTTTTCATATCTATTATTTACAAAGAAATTAATAAACTTTGGACTCATATAATTATGAATCTCATCAGCTATTATTAAATTAAATGTATGTCCTATCCATTTATATGCAGTTTGTATGCATACACATTTTACACATTGTTCAAAGACATCTTCCGCTCCCCATTTATAAAATTCATCTTTCCATGATCTATCTCTAATAGTTTCAGTAGGAGTTAATATTAATATCCTACCTTCCATATCAGTTAATTTGGCGATGTAAGCAGCAGCTAGCACACCACAACGTGTTTTACCTATTCCGGTAGCATATTGTAATGTCCCCCTGCCAAACCACGGCTTACTCCACCATTTATTTAGACCATTTCTTTGAATCTTATCTTTAGATTCAGATAGTGTCATATGGCATATTCTTTAAAATGTTCATGTAATTCAGTATAATTATTTAATGCGTCAGCAGGATGCGATGATTTTAAAGCATCTGTAGCTGCACCATATAAAGCATATAATGTTCGTTCACCAAATTTATTATCTAATGCATTATGAGGTGAATAATCACCATCCTTCCAGCTAGACTTTATTTTATTTAACTGAACTCCATTAACAATATCTTTATTAAGAAATGCATCTCCAATAATTTTAGCTGCTTCTACATCATTTATACCTACTTGTTCAAACATAATAAGATCATCTTGAGCTTGTTCTGCTTGAATATCAGCACGTGTAATTACTTGTGTAATAATATCATCAACATCATCCCATACATTTGTAGTATGTTTTCTCATTTTAACAACATCACCAAGAAACATCATATTACTACATACAATTACTTGAGCACCAGAGCATAAGCCTACTGATACAGATTTATCATATGAATTTCTAAAACCTATAGATATATTATTATGTATACCTGATGCTTTATAATTCATCACTCCAAACATTTGCTTACCTTCTCTAGCCATATCAAAATTTCTATTTTGAAGTTGCCAATAATTTGGTATATGCTTTTCAATACTTAATACAAGATCAGTATGTGAGACTGGCATATAAGAGTCTGTCATCGGTGGAAGAGGAATTGTACTTAATTCACTAACTTCCTTAGTTGAATATCTATTCATTATTTACTCCATTTTTTAGTTATTGTATAATCTACTGTCATATCAAACCCTTTGATAATCGTTGCGCCAGCTTCTTTCATAAGCTTGCATTGTAATCTTGCCCAATCTTCAGCAAAATCATCTCGAACTTCTACACCTATTTCATCATGTACTTGTGTTACTATATAACATGGTAATTTAAACATTTTAATATGTCCTCTAATGAGAACCATAGCTTGTTTAATCATATCAGCACCAGTACCTTGAATTGGTGTATTTTTAGATGCTCTTTCAATAGCACCTTTCAATTTAAAATCTTTTTGAGAATTCCAAATACCTTTATACCAACCAGGAAACCATCTAATTCTTCTAAAAGGTTTAAATGTTCTAATATGTCCATGTTTAACTCCATACATTCCAAGTTTATTTAAAAACGCTTTAATATTTGGAAAAGCAGTAAAATATTTTTTTATAAGTTTATCAGCTTCATCTACACTAATATTTAATGTATCAGATAATTTAAACTTACTCATACCATAGGCTAATCCAAAATTAATAGTTTTAATTATTGTTCTCAATTTTGTTCTATCTTCAGTATGCCATCTTTTACTAAATACTAATTCAGCACAAACAGAATGTAAATCTTCTTTATTTTCTCTACATTTAATCCATACAGGATCTTGAGAACCATAAGCAATAATAGCTAATTCTTGTCCACTGTAATCAACAGATACAATACTATATCCATCTCTTGCAGTGAAGCAATTCCTAAACTCATTCCTGGCTGGAATATTTTGCATATTAGGTTTACGGTCCTCTTTAGATCCACTAGACACACGGCCAGTATTTAACACTTGCCAAAAACTAGTTCTAATTTTACCATCTTTCATAATATATTTTAGAAAAGATTTACCATAAGTACTTGATATTTTTTGTTTTTCTTTATATTGTAAGTACTTGGTAACCAAGGGTTTATCCTTATATTTATACAATTCAAAAGCATTAACTTTATCTAAATTTGTTTGTAAATAAGAATTTATAACTTTCTTTACTTGTATAGGAGAAGACCACTTAACATTGACTTTTCTCAGTTCATCTGCTGGTGTAAACATATCGAGTTGAACATAATCATCAATAAAATCTAACATTCTATTTGTTAATATTTCATTATCTAATTTTAATTCAAGCTCATTCACCAAACCCTCATTAGTGTCTGCATTATTAAGCCAAGATTCTTTATCAAAACATAGACCATTATATTCTATGTCAGCAAATGCTAGTGATGCTTTGGTTTCGAGTAATAATAAAGCGTATAAATCTAGCTTATGTACTTCTATTAATTGTATATCCCTTATTTTTAATAAATATTGAACATCCTCTGCGCCATAACAAATCTGCTCAGATGTAAAAGGTTTTCCTTCTAATCCTATGAATTTGTTTCGAATCTCTTTGTTAAGTGATATCTCCAAATATCTTTGAGTTAAATGATTGAGGCTATAGCCCCACTTATCTTTTCCACAATGTAATATACATTCAGCCAACATGGTATCATATATATTATTTACTTCAATATTATAATTTGATTTAATAAATTTATAATCAAATTTAACATTATGAAATATTTTAATTGCAGATCCTTCTAAATAAGCTCGTAATGGTTCAATACTTATAATTCTTGTATCTATAACATATTGACGTTCAGCTGTTCCAATTTGAAACATAACTATTTTCTTACGAGTGAAGTCTTTACCTTCAGTTTCTGTATCTACCCCAACGACTTCTTGTTTGGATATATACTCAACACATTCATCTATTGTTCCTAATTCAAAGGGACAAAAAGATGCATTATCTAACGGGGGTTGATCCGTTATTAATACTATTTTATTCATATTATAATTTATTACTTCTGCACTTATGTGCATGCTGATTAATTTTTCACTAATAAATAAGATCTTCAGCTTCTTTATGATTATTTATATCATTATTAAGACCAAAATCTTCGATATAACTAATAACTGATTCTACATATTTTAGTTCATATTTTACATGTTTAAATGTAATAATATTAGAATTATTATCTATTGCTTTTTTATGCAATTCTTTCATCTCTGTTAAATCTTCCTGATCTAACAGAGAACACCATTTCATATAACTCATTTTCTTATTCATCTAAATTTGCTATAAATATACGCCATATAGCATATATCATAGTCATAGTACCTATGACTAATATTATTTTTCCAATCATTTTAATCTTTTTTAATTAATTACTATTGCCTACAGTATCTGATTAATTATGATTGTAATGTATAAAAATGTCCAAGATGCTAGGAGTCGAACCTAAAAACACAGTCATGTTTTGAGTAACTAGCACACTCTCTCAATGTATAAACATCAAACATATTCCAACAATGTCATCCTAAACATTTATTTGGTGCTGTGTGATGTGTGTAAGAGTATTATTTTAAACGTCCTTTCAGATGTAATTTAATTCTCCATTTTAATTGTTTCATACGCTCCTTGTAGTCTTCTCTAGACTCGTCTGGTTCACGTTTACCATTCATATTTATATTATAAAATGCCGATTCACTCATTATCTATATTATTATTTATAAAATTACTTACTAATATACATAAATAAAATCCTAATGCTAGCCCTGCAAGGAAACTTATTATTGCTATTTCTAACATTATATTGTACCAATTATTAAACAGGTAATAGCAGCTTTTAAACTGGTTAATCTATCATCCATGCAATTTATATCATCTTTACTTGCTGTTTTTATAACGCTTGCTTTTAATGCTTCTAATTCAACTAATTTAATATCTAATACCTCAACAGCATAAGGTAAATGTGTTTTTCTTTTCCTAATATCAGGAGTTAAATTCATAAGATATTCATATTTTTGTTGAATTTGTTCATTTGTTGTTTTTCCTTTCATGTTATTTCTTTTTATTTATTCCTAATGGTTTTAATACATTATTATCTATTTCTTCAATATAATTTGATTGATGTTTTATTTTTTCTTTTAATCTATTTAATTCTTGTGATTGACCATAACTTATAAGTATTAAACATATTATAATACATATAAATGCAGTGATCATTGGACTATTTTTATGTCCTACTAAATTTAAAAATTTATCTTTCATCTTATTTAACTTTAATTTAACTTTAATTTAACATTAGTTTAATATTAGATATGTATATTGTCTTTAATGAAAATAGACATAACTAAAATATTGTACATAATTATTATGATAACAGTTTATATCGTATCAACCTAGTGAAACGTTCCCTATTGCTGGTCTACCATATAATGGCACAAACTCTTTAGAGTTTTTCCCGCGATTAATCTGCCGATTAATCTAACATTAAGTAATAATTTCACTGGTTGATACATAAACAAATGCGAGATCAGAGCAGTCTATGATAAAGTCGCTATCGTGATCCATAATATAATCCCAACTTACATCTCTAATTAAAGAGAAATCTTCCGAAAATATATTAGTTAGTTCTCATATCAACAAACTAGGAGATCCTTTAGATCAGCTTTATAACGTATTTAAACCGATCTATCCTCATAATAACTGTTAAAAGTTAAATACAGGATAAATAGATTTAAAGTACTACATAGTGACGTGCTTTACAACCGATGTCTGTAATCATTTACTATTACAATAAATGTAGACTCACAGCTCAACACTCGCTTTTGTTTATATATTAATAACGAAAGGCTCCCTATGACGTTACCTAATCAACAGTTTTGAAACTGTATGGTCATACTCCAAGCGGCCTCACCGACTAATAGAAGAGCACCTTTCGTTAAAATAAAACTATATGAACAGAGAATTGTATTATTCACACAAAATATAACCGGAGAGTTCTTATTAAGATTAGTAAATATTAATACTAACTCCATTCATATAGTTATATGTTGAATGTGTATTTTACTTTATTATAGCACCCCTGTTATTAATTAATAATAAAATACACATTCATAAATAAGTGGGACTTAATGAGGACACAAAAAGAGGCTGATAATACACACAGATTATAGACCAAAAAGTCCTGACATATCATTACTAATATATCTATCCCACTAATTCTTTAACAATGACAATACCACTCAAATGTTTTAAATATTCCTTCACCTTTGTTATATTTTCTTCTTAATATATCTAAACCAAGCACCATTATACAACATACAGGAACAGATATTGCAAAAATAATACAATTACCTACTGTTCCACAATTTATAGTATTTGATAGCATTAAGAATGGTAATAATACACTAAATATTAGCATTGATACCATCATAAATGCAAATGTTATCTCTAACATAAATAAAAATAATCTTTTCATTTCTTTATATTTTAATAATTAAACACTTTCGCTATAAATATAATTAACAAGTAATGAACGGTAGCTATAACGCCCATTACTTGTCAATCATACATCCAGCAAGATTTATAATCTGGTATTTAGAATGTCATCAAATTCTTTTTCCGATGTAGAATCTGCTTTAACAGTCATATCAATTTCTTTCATCTCTGGTATTAATGTATGAGAGAAAGATTTCATTACTTCACCTGTTTCAGTGTTATGTGTTTCCACATTAACATCAACATTACTAAATATCATTGCTTTAGTCCCATTATTATCACCATAGATGATAGGACCATCTTTACCAGCTCTTTTACATCTGTCTTCTGGATTTTCACTTTGATATGTATCCATTTCAAATGTTTCAGTAACTTGTAATTTAAGCATATGCTTTTCTTTACCTTTTACTAAATGAGCATCTGCGATTCCTATAAAGAAACCATCACCAATTTGTAAATTGTCAAATTGTTCTTGTTTTAATATAGTTGAAGCATTTTTAGCAATTTCAGTTAATTGTTTAACTGTAGACAATATCCATGCTCGTCTTGCACCGCGTTTAAATCGACTATCGTCAAGATTCATAAGTTGTAGTGCGCTATTGCTATTATTGTTGCTTACATTCATTATTTCACCAAATTGACCTTGGTATTGTGGAATTCTATTTCCATTAGCATCTTCAGCATATATTTTACGACCTTGTTCTTCAGACTTTTTCTTGTCTTTAACATCGTCTACTCGTTGAGCTGCTAATAAAGCACATTGATTTACATTTAATGTAGATGTATATGCTCTAATTCTGTTTGATAATTCATCAGTCATGACTAATTACACCGGTTTTATACAGTTATTTCAGGTGTTCTTCTGCTTTGTAGATTACTATACTTTCGCTATATATATATTAATACTATAGTAATCAGGGTTATGTTAAAAATGATTAAAATGTGGGTATAAGCATATACTACTGTAAGAGAATACATTTACTTTCGTTATTATGCAACACTCAATGGTTAGATTAGTTTTAATGAGACAATAAGGAATTTAATTCTCTGTATTCTCCCTTTAGTAGTTATGTTTATTCCCAACTTTAGTAAAGGTCCTTGATCTATAAAAAAAAAGACTGTTAAATCAAATGTTACATTCATACATGAGGGTAAATTTAACAGTCAGCTCCAACCAAAGAGTATGATTGGTAGTTGGGAAAGAGTTAAGTTGATTCACCTATTCAGGCTTTATTTACATTAACTCGATCCCCTACCAACATTTAGTGAAGGTCATAGATCTAATAAAAAAAACATGATAACCCCGAAGGGCCTGCACTGAGTAAGAGAGTGTGCAGGAACTCCCCAAGCTATTGTCTTGCTGGACTGTTGCTTGCTACTCTAACGGTTATCTGATAACAACATAGCCATGCTTAGCTATGATCTTATTGATAGCTTCATGTACGTCCTTAGTGTACACGATGAACTCAGACTTGTTAGCAACTGTGATCTCACCACTATCAATATCAATGTTAGTAGTTTGACCTGATTGCTCAAGTACTAAGATCTCACCACCACCGTTCTCAGCCTTACGAGAGTAAGGACCACGAACTTTAGTGAAACCGTTAGATGGAATAGAATTAGTATCTTCCATATCTATTATTCGTACAGGTTCTGGATCTAATTTCGACCCACGGGGGTTTGGATTGTGCGGTGGGCCCGGGGGGAGTTTTCAATAATAGTCTGCATCTATAAATACTTACCATGAAAAAAAATATTATAAAAATTTTCTTTTATTAATTATTTTATTATATATTTGAAATCTAATAACAATAAATATATAGCGAAATGAACTTTATAAATAGTTGGAAAAAAGGAAATAAAAAGAATAAAATAGATTTATGTATCAGATTTGGTTGGGTTACCATTTTTGAAATTAATGTCTGTTTTGAAAAACAATGTGAAACAGATTGCAAATGTCCAAAAATAAGATTAATGTTTTTGAACTTTGGAGTAGAAATATAAATATAATATAATGGAATCAAATTATGATAAAACAAAAAAGTTACTTGTAGCAAAACATAAAGAAAAAGATAAAGATGGAACGTATGTTTTAGATAAACAAAAGGCAGATCTAGTATGTACTCAAAAAATCCATCCTGTATCTTATGTTAATCATACAGATGCTTTAAAAGAATATAATAACCACACATTAACTACAGAGTTTACTAAGGTCTTACAGGACGGAACAAAGAGATGGTATTGGATTATTAGAGATAGGAGAGCAAATAACGTAGGTTATGTATTAGGAACACCTAGTAGAGAACAAAGAGAAGATAAGACAGGTAAAGTAAGAAATAATGCTTGGTTAAGTAATTTTGATTTCATGGAATTAAGAGCAATGAAAATAGCGGGTTAGAGTAGTGGTTACTCACGGGTTTCATTAGCCCGTCTAGGTCGGTTCGATTCCGACACCCGCAACTAATAGTAATAATTAAATAAAATAATAATGGCAAGAACAGAATTAAGTACATTAAATGAGTCTGTACGTATCAACGATAAGAAAGAATTCGGCCAAGGTATAGTAACATATATTACTGGTGTAAAAAGACACGTAGGACCATTCTATGCATTATACGCGCTGACAACATCTGTAATAGATACATCAGAATGCTGGCAAGGAGATAACCTACCGTGGGGATCAGAAGCAGCATTACCTGGTACTATTAGTGTACCTGCGGGTACAATGTTATATGGAAATTATAA
>TARA_R110002051_G_scaffold309458_1_pt1 | contig 15823 bp, 13 predicted proteins | sample TARA_R110002051 | Tara Oceans TARA_R110002051 (sample SAMEA4397023) | marine metagenome | biome: Polar Biome; feature: [MES] marine water layer (ENVO:01000295) within the mesopelagic zone...; material: water (ENVO:00002006), including particulate matter (ENVO:01000060) such...
ATAGCTTCAGAGCCTACACCAGCATGAATAATGTCCATTACACCATTTTATTGGTGTAGAAATGCCAAAAAAGGCGCTGATATAAGCGCCTTTTTTATTTACATGAAAGACTTTTATTCTAGAAGTATTTTATGCCGCACTACCCGACTCGGCTTTTAAATGTGAAGAAGAATCCCAACTGTCTGACTCAGCAGCTTCTGCGTGCATAGCCTCTAATTGCACAGGGACGCCATTCACAGCAGCATTACCACTCAACTGATCGATTAGCGCATCATCCGTCAGATCATTCAAACTGACGCCTGCATGCGCTTGGGCGATTTTTTGCTTCACGCCTTTACGGCCGTGACCAAAGCCATGCGGAATACTCACTACCCCCGCCATCAACTCATCAGTGATTTCTGCTGCAACAATCACGCTACCGACACGCGAGGTGACTTTGACATCTTGACCATCTTGAATACCGTATAGCTCAGCCGTCTCAGGATGTAGCATCAGGGTGCAGCGCGGCTTACCTTTGACCAAGCGATAGCTATTATGCAACCATGAATTATTACTACGCACATGGCGACGACCTATCAATAAAATCTCGCTGTCATCATAATCTTGCATCATTGCTTGCACGCGGGCAAGATCCGCTTGATAAAAATCGACGTTAAGATGAATCTGCTTATCTTTATGCTTTAACGCTTGCGGCAGCATGGTTTTAAGCGGTCCTAGATCAAGACCATGAGCATTTTTCTTGAGCTTATTCAATGTCATGCCAGCATAAGGTCCACGCCGTAATCCCTGATCGAGTACGAATTTCGGTCCTATTCGCCTTATCAATAGCCGTTCGACTTTGGTTGCTAAAGACGCTTTTTTATCCAAGCGTTTTGCCAGCTCTAGATAAATTTGCCAGTCATGCTTGGCGTGCTTATTTTTACGAAACAACGCTTTTGAATATTTAGCGACGTTATGTACGGCAAAATTATTAAAGGTAACGTCGTAATGGTCGCGCTCTAATGGTGAGACTGGTGGCAAAATAATGTTGGCATGGCGACTGGTTTCATTGACAAAATAATCAATGGCGACCATAAAATCTAACTGTTCAAAGGCTTGATCTAATTTTTCGCCATTGGGTGTACTTAAAACAGGATTACCCGCTACCGTCATAAAGCCTTTTAATTGACCTTTACCTGTAACCAACATCTCATCACTCATGGCAACCACCGGATATTCGCCATTAAAGTCAGGTAGCTTGCTGACGCGACTATGACGCTTACCCAGATACCCGGGACCAGAGTTATTCACCACATCGACTGCAGCATTCGGGAACATCAAACCGCCTACTTCATCTAAGCGCCCCGTCACGATATTAATAACCATAGACAAATACTGGCTTAATAAACCGAACTCCTGCACAGATATACCCATACGACCATAGCAAACCGAGCTTTTTGCTTCACAAAATTCTGTGACCAATCGCTTGATGTCGATTGCGGCTATACCGGTAATAGCGGCAACTGACTCTGCACTATAGTCTTTGGCAAAATCTGCCAGTCGCTCTATTTCTGGCGCAAGCGCCGCTGCTCTATTATTGATGCTTGCTTTATCGGCATAGCCTTGCAAATAAATCTCATTGAGCATCGCTAATAATAACAATACATCAGTCGCTGGACGAATAAAGTGATGCTCGCTTGCGATGTCGGCGGTTTCAGTACGCCTTGGATCGATGACGACGACTTTGCCACCACGTGATTTAATGTCCTTTAGCTTTTGGCGCATGTTTGGTGCCGTCATGATACTACCGTTAGACGCTAGCGGATTGCCACCGATGATGAGCATATACTGAGTACGGTTGACATCAGGCACAGGAATACGCAGCATATGCCCGAATAAATGCATGCTAACGATATGGTGCGGTAACTGATCGACTGAAGTAGCAGAGAAGCGACTGCGCGTTTTAAGACTGCCTAATAAATGCTTGATCGTCAGCATACCGCCCAGATTGTGTACGTTAGGATTGCCTAAATATACACCAAAAGCATTTTTGCCATATTGCTTTTGCACCGCTGCAATACCCACAGCGACTTTATCTAGCGCTTCAGTCCAGCTGATTTCTTTCCAGCCTTGCGCCGTTCTTTCAACAGGATGACGCAGGCGGTCAGTATCCTCATGCAAATCCTGTAAGGCGGTCGCTTTTGGGCAAATATAACCTTTGGAAAATGGATCGTTTTTATCCCCTTTAATGGATAAAACCTTTTTGCCATCGTGCTTTATCTCAATACCACACATTGCTTCACACAGATTGCAGGTTCTAAAATGCGTCTGTTCTTTGGATTTTGTTTGTTCAGTAGCCACGGTCACGCTCCCTATTATTATATTGTCCTTCTCAATAAATCAGCGATAAAATTCTGCTTAAAACTTTACTTGCTGATAGTCTCTTCTCTACTATATCTTTCTAATACTATAACTCCTAGTCAAATGTATGCACTGTGGTTACGTACCTTAGTTACGTACCTCGCTGACAAAACGTCCTAACCATTACATAACTATGCTACCCATAACATAGGCATGATTTTTTTCATAATTGAGCAACAGTATCAACATTGTCCATACAGACAAAGCATTTTGAAATTCATATATTAGTAGCACAAGTTAGCCACTGGCTATTTGTGATGTAGTTAAGTGTTTTAAAATACGCTATATAAGAAACAAGCTATTTAACCGCAGTACTGTACTAGCAATAAGAATCATAAATAATAAGTCGGATACTAAAGCGTGATGCAACCTGTTGATTTAACTTTTAAATAACAGCCACTGCAAAAGACGCAATAACTAAAATAAGGATAATAGTAATGAACGAACACACTCTAAAAGGCGAATGGAACCAAGTAAAAGGCTCAGCAAAGCAGAAGTGGGCTGACCTAACTGATGATGATTTATTACATGTCGAAGGTAGCCGTGATAAGCTCGTTGGTAAAGTACAAGAGCGTTATGGCCACAGCAAAGATGACGCTGAGCGTGAAGTAGACGCATGGCGTACTGAAAACAAATACTAATAAAATAGAAAATCGTTTAATCAAAAAACCGCATTAGTCTTTAATGCGGTTTTTTATGATCAGCTTTATGAGTTATTGAAACATAAATCTCAAAGTCCAGACACGATAAAACCGCATAGCAATTAATTGTTATGCGGTTTTATTGTTAACTATCCTTGTTACCCATCACGGCTCTAATCGCTGCATCCTTGCAAGATATTGAGCATATTGTGACAGTCGGGCATCCTGCCCTTTTTACTACTAGTGGCATTATCTGCCTGCAACACGGGTTATGTGTCCTTAATCCAATTGCTATTATCATCCTGATGCTAGCCGTTGAAATATTATCCTTAATACGGTCAACTCAATCCTTGAGTCACATTCCCTTATGCCGTGTGTGTATAGTGTCAAATTATTGAGCTACTGTTAAGTCGCGTAAACGTCATTGCGTGTAAGCATATGCTTACAACAGCCTAAATCTGAATAGTTAAAATACTTAACTATATGATATTAATAGCCTTTAATATAAATAGAAGTTTTAAACTAAAGAAAAATTAATGTAAATTAATTAAGTGTTAGCGATATTCGTTGTCCTAAGCAACACCCTAGTCACCCAAAGTATCGAATGCTTACGCAAGTATTCGCAATATTTACAACTTCTTAACATCAATGACACGTATTGATAAGCTTTAGGTCTTATTATGTACATGTAAGAAAATATTTCGAGAATAACGAAAATACAGAATAAATATCTATCATTAATAAGCATATTTTGCGTATTACTCATGGTTGTTAGCGTTATTGTGCCTTATATATCAACAAAATTTTGCAACGGTATATAGCTGCTTTTTAAGCAAACTTATATCTTAGGAGATTCCATCATGAAAACGTTAAAACCTTTCTCGCTTAAAACTATCCTCTCTGCCTCACTTGTATTCGCACTCGTTGGCGCTACTGCTGGCTGCGCTGTCGCCGGTCCAGGTTACGACAATTATCCGATATACAATGACAACAGCGGTTATGGTCATGCTGAAAACAATCGTGCTATTCAGCAACTGCGTCAGGATTTACGCCGTAAAGGTTATAACGTGATGGACATCAGAACAGAAAGCTATCGCGGTAACCGTGTGCTGACAGTGCTTGCTAAAAAGAATGATCAAGCGTATGAGCTTAAATACAGCTCACCAGATCTCAGACTTATCAGCTCGACCAGAAAACCTTGGTCTAATGTCTGGGATGATAAAAACGACTATAAAGATAATGGCAAATATAAAGATAAACATCATAAAAATGAAGACAGCATCAAAAACGAATCACGTTATCCAGCAATTAAACGCCGTGCTATCAATAAGGTTGAGGGTATGGGTTATCGAGTCACAGATATTGAGTTTGAAGAAAAGAAAAATCGCGGCGTGTTTGAGATTGAAGCCAAACGCGGCTCACAAGAGTATGAGATTATACTTGGCTATCCAAACTTGAATGTGATCAAGATCAAAAAAGATTAGGTGGTGTATCAAAAAGCATGCTGATTAAAATTTAAACAATTCTTGAAGCCTTGAAGGTTCTGTAGGATCAGAGAACGTAGCATAGATTTCATATTGATCTTTATCGCCAGCATAATTTTCAGAACACCTCCAAATAATTATTAGTAACTACTGTTACAAATTACCTTTAATTTGAATTCGATTTATTCCACTATAATAGGAAATAAGTCATCAACAAGATAAGGTAAATCAATGCATCAAATGAGTGAGTGGGTGCTGGCTATCATGGCAAAATTTGGCTATGTCGGCATTTTATTCGCTATGTTTGCTGAAAATGTTTTTCCGCCTATACCGTCTGAGCTTATTATGCCAGCAGCAGGTTTTTCGGCCGCTAGGGGTGATTTAAATATACTATTAGTCATAGTAGCTGGTACGTTTGGTAGCGTTCTTGGTGCATTACCTCTTTATTATCTGGGAACTTTGTTCAATAAAGAACGCTTAATAGTATTTACTGAAAAGTATGGAAAATACGTGTTTATTAAGTCTGAGGATGTTTTGTCGTCCAATGCGTGGTTCGATAAACATGGTAAGAAAGCGGTCTTTTTTGGCCGCATGGTGCCTGGTATTCGTTCATTGATCTCCATCCCTGCGGGGATGAATAAGATGCCAATGGTCTCTTTTTTAATATTAACGGCTTTGGGATCTAGTATTTGGACAGCAATACTGACCCTAGCAGGATTTTACTTGGGTAAAAATTACGAGGTCATTACAACTATGTTAGCGCCTTACTCTAAGGTTTTCTTATTGCTTGCCATACTCATTATTATTATTTGGTTTATTAAACGTCGACTATCTGATCAGCATAATATTTAATACAAAACCGATTTATTTATCTTCCAAATTTTAACGATTTTCCTAAATAGAATACGGCTTATGTAACCCTCAGCCAGCGCTAAGCTTCTCGTATGTTTTATCCCATATACTGAAGTTATAAATACAATAGATGGTAAACCAATCTAGCATGCAAAAACTCTCAAAATCAAAGGATAATATCATGAAAAAATTATCAACTCTAAGCAAATCTATCATTATGGTACTGAGTATTGCAGGTGTCAGCACCGCTGCTATCGCTGTAGGACAAAGCGCCACTACAAAAACCGAAGTCAGTGAAGCCATAGCAGCGGCACAAAGCAAGATCAGTCTTGAGCAAGCCATTACCATCGCCCAAAAGTCTATTAAAGGGGATGTGATTAGTGCTGATTTTGATCAGAATGGTCGTTCAGCAGGTGGTAACTATGACGTTAAACTTGTTGCTAACAATACTGAATATGAAGTAGAGGTTGATGCAAATAGCGGTAAAATTTTAAGCAGTAAGCAAGAGAAGCTTGATAAAGAAGATATGGCGGAGTATAAGGCCATGAAAAAATCTAAAACCAGTATGAACCAAGCGATAAACCGAGCCAACCAGAGTGTGAATGGGAAAGTTATTGAAGCAGGATTTGACATAGACTTTGGCAAACCTGTTTATAAGTTTGAGATTGCTAAAGGTACTCAAGTACATAAAGTGGTTGTCGATAGCAGGACTGGTAAGATTATTCGTAGCCAAGTAGAAGCAGCTGATAATGATGACTAATATTGCAGCAAGTCGAAGTGATAAATAGGTTAACATTCATATCTAATGATTTCTAAATGGCTCTAAGCGACATTACCATATCGCTCAGAGCTTTTTGGTTTAGAGCTATCACTATAAAAGGATGGTTTGGTAAAAATTGTGATAGTGGAGATTAAGACGGCTGTGATGAATACAGAAAATTGAATCAATAATATACTGTTGAAATTGCGCCTAAAACAACTTGATTTAGCTATTTTAGAAATCGATTGTTGATGTAGAGTAGTGTAGGAAATAATAAGCCCATGAAAATCTGAGACTGTAGCTGATTGTTTAGTATTTGATGTCCACGGTCAAACAAGCCAGCCCTTGGTTTGTTTGACCATTTTTTATCGCTTTTTTGTTTGTCGTATACTGTCTATTTATCATCGTTCCATACACAATTTTCATATCATTAGTGAGATCATATAGGTAATCCACTTTTAAAAGAATACAGCACTGCTGGGATTTATAAGATTAGTCCTTCTTTTATTTAGGTCCGACTATATTACAAACTACTATCCAAAATCTAAAACTTCAATCACATCATAAGCAGGCGTATCATAAGGATGCGCCTGCTTTAATGCGCTGATGACATCACCAATACTAGCCTTAGCAACCACCATCTCGATCCGCCATTCATTAACCTTTTGCAAATTGTCCTGTGTACCAATGTGCGGCGCACTGCCTGCCAGTGGCATAAACTGTCCCATCCCCTGCACTTGCCAACAGCACTGCTCATAATCGCCAATTTTGCCAGCACCTGCCGCAAATAGCGCCGACTTTACCTGCTCTAATGCTGAGTCTGGTACAAAAACGGTGAGTTTATACATGTCCTAACCTTGTTAAATAGCAACCTTATTAAATTAATCGCCTCATAAAATCCTTTAAAATTAAATGAAACGCACAAAAAACTTTCTATTTCTTTGACAAAGAAGGATGGTCCGTCCATATATATCGCAGCAACCACTCTTTTGCCTCGCCCGCATAATCAATACCAATACGTGGACGCAGCGATACCGGTGGCTGACAGCCATCATCCTCCACCCAAACTTTTGAAGCAGGCGTGATTGGCTTGCCGTATAACGTTCGATCTATCTGTAAACCTTTGGTTAGCTTGCCAGGACCTGCCAGCTGTTTGATATGATTTAGCTGTTTATTGGTATCTAATAATTGCTCATCTATTAAGCGGGCGCTATTCTCTGTCAAAAATCCAGCACGTATTAAGACCGCTTCTGGCGATTCTGTGGGTCCGCTGACCAAATTGAGCATATGATGAATACCATAGGTTAGGTATACATAAAAAACACCGCCTATATGGTACATAATCTCTGTACGCGGCGTTCGTGTGCCTGCATGCGCATGACACGCAGCATCGCCTTCGCCAATATAGGCTTCTGTCTCTGAGATTCGCATGCGCAAGATTTTTTGCTGACCATCGCTATCGATTAACTCTCGGCACAACACTTTGCCAATTAAGTCAGCAGCAACCACGCAAGTGGGACGAGCAAACCAAGATGGCTCTAAAACAATTGATGCAGCTTGAGAAGATAACATCAGCCCTGACCTTTTTTATAAGGGTTTATATTTACACTCTATTATCACAGCAGCATAAATTTAACATAAAAAACCATCAAACGCCGTCTGACAGCGACCACCATTACTTATTGCAACTGATGTTATACAGACAGTTAACTCGATATGATAGTACTCTTAATCCCAGATATACCACACTAAAAAAATAATTAAATTAAAAGGATATAACAATGAGTAACTCTAATAGCCAAAACAATAAGCAGCAAAATGGCAGTGGCAATAGCAGTGACAAAGCAGAAGATAAGAAAAATGATGTAAAAGACAACAACGCTGCTCATGACACTAAAGATCAGAATACTAATAAAGCGTCTGATAATAAAGACAATAATTCAAGCAATCAGTCAAACAACAAAGACAGCAAAGACAGCAAAGACAGCAAAGACAGCAAAGCATCAGATAAACACGATAGTAAAGATAGCAAGTCTTCAGATAAAGATGCTAAAAACAAAGGCGATAAAGACTCTTCTTTAGCTGATACCGCTACTACAAAGGCAAAAGAAGTGGTCGGCACATTAGCAGATAAAGCGGCAGATGCCATGGAGTTTGCGGCTAAGAAAATCAAAGAAGCGCGTAAAGACAGCTAGTATATTTAATCGCAAAAAAACTGAGCCATGGCTCAGTTTTTTTATGTCTTAACGGTTTTAACTTTGCTACATTTAGCTCAGTGGTACACCAATACGGCTTGCAACTTCTTCATAAGCTTCGATGACATCACCTAATGACTGACGGAATCGGTCTTTATCAAGCTTCTTCTTGGTGGCTTTATCCCAAATACGGCAGCCATCTGGTGAGAACTCATCACCTAAGACGATACGGTCATGGAATACACCAAACTCTAGTTTGAAATCTACTAGTATCAAATCACCAGCATCAAACAGGGCTTTTAATACTTCATTGACTTGATGACTCAGCTCTTTCATTTTGGCGAGCTGTGCGTCGGTTGCCCAGCCAAGAGAGATTGAGATTGACTCATTAACCATCGGATCGCCAAGTGCATCATCTTTATAGAATAGCTCGTAAGTCGGTGGCGTCAATGCTTGCCCTTCTTCTAAGCCTAAACGACGTACCAAACTGCCCGCAGCAAAGTTACGCACAACGCATTCAACCGGAATCATATCCAAACGCTTGACCAACACTTCATCATCAGACAATTGCTTTTCAAAATGCGTCTCGATACCAGCGTCTGCCAGCTTTTGCATGATAAACGCGTTAAAACGATTATTAACCACGCCTTTGCGTGCAAGCTGCTCAATACGCTTACCATCAAGCGCTGAGGTGTCATCACGGAAATGTAAAATCAGCAGATCGTTGTCTTCTGTTTCATAAACAGATTTGGCTTTGCCTTTATAGAGCAATTTTTGCTTTTGCATTAGGAGGTTTCCTGTTCGTTCAAGCTTATGCGGTAAAAACGCGCAGCGACCGCTGATAACTTATAAAACCAATGAAATGCATTGGTATTAATAAAATCATCAGCGGCATAGATAAGGTTAAAAAAAGACTTTATTCAGTACGGCTCGCAACCGCGCGTTGCGGTTTTGGCAACTGGTACTGTTTACCAGACTCATTCTGTAATGTGAGCGTATTAGCGCCTGCACTAGGGGTCGAGTAAAGCGGTACAAAAGGCGCGGTCTCTTGAGCAGCTGGCAACTGTAGCGGCGCCAATTTTTTGCTTTGCTGATACTCTAGGCTCCCATTGTCACGCTTGCCGATGAATTCTTTTGTCGCTTGGCAGCCGCTTAATACTAAGGTACTACCCAACACGACCGTCATTACAGCGGGGAACATTTTTGCAGTCATTGATGATACTTTCATCATATTATCTCTCTGAGTTAGCATTTACACGCATCATTTTATAATAAGTTTGCACGAACCAAGGCAGTATCAATCGTCGCATGATGTTGCTCAGCTAGCCATACTAGCGGCAGGCGAATACCTTGATCTATCATGCCCATTTTGTGCAAAGCGTACTTGGCTGGAATAGGACTTGATTCAATAAACAAGTCACGATGTAAGTGTTTAACGATATCATGTACTTGATTGGCGGCGTCAAAGTCACCGCGCAAAGCTGCTGTAAAGGTTTCGCTCATGGCTTTTGGTGCCACGTTGGCCGTCACAGAGATATTCCCTTTACCACCAAATTTCATCAGCTCAAGGGCGCTGCCATCATCACCAGACAAGACAACAAGACGATCGCCAACTGCTTTGATTAATTGCTCACCGCGAGCAACAGAACCTGTCGCGTCTTTGATAGCAACGATATTTTCGATATCGGCTAAACGCTCGACCGTTTCTTGCGCAATATCAACGACGGTGCGTCCAGGGACGTTATACAGCATTTGCGGGATATTGACAGCTTCAGCGATGGCTTTATAATGTTGATATAAGCCTTCTTGTGGCGGCTTATTATAATAAGGGGCGACCAAGAGTGCACAATCTGCACCGGCATCTGCGGCATCTTGCGTCAGCTTAATGGCTTCCACTGTATTGTTCGCCCCAGTACCCGCAATCACCGGCACACGACCTTTAACATGCTGTACAAAATAGCGAATCACATTGCTGTGCTCTTGCATTGACAAGGTTGCGGATTCACCAGTCGTACCAACAGCGACAAGGCAATGTGTGCCTTGTTCAATCTGCCAATCTATGAGGTCTGCCAGACGTTTATAATCGACCCTACCGTCACGAAGCATGGGCGTTATCAAGGCTACCATTGAGCCTTGTAGTCGGGTTTTAATATCGTCGTATGCTGTGCTCATAACTGTGCCTTACTCTCGTATCCTAGCTTTGATTAAAGCTATCACATGATAGGTCGTTTGCAAGTACCAATGCATATTTTGAAGTATTCATTGTCAAATAGTTGCATGGATACTATAGATACTATCCATGCTCATAAACACCATTGGTAAGATCTTGCTCGATGTTAATACTGAATGTTTGTATGGCTTATACCGTCATTGACGCCATTTTATCTGACATTAATAGGATGATTATCTCGCTATAAAAACGCCTGCTAGTGTAGCATATTTTGGATTGACCGCTATCAATCAATTAAGGCTCAAGCAAGCAATTCTACAAATAACTGCCTAGCGGCTTCAATCTCATTTGCCATTAATATACGGTAAAATGGATAACCTCTAGCTTTTAAACCAAACCGTCAGTTTAGCGTAATTGCCAACGGTCGATAAAACCTTTTTAAGCCTTTTAACCAATCGTCAACACATCGATGGCTAGCCGATACAAGCAAACAAATGCTTATGTCCTTTTGTGCCACAAGTAATAGCAATATCTTTAACTATTCTATCCGCAATCCAATAATACCCGGGATACCTTGACGCATCACCTCTATCGTCACCACTCCTTTCTTAGGCAATAACGACACGGCACTCGAAACATCATTGACGGTTTTAATCGGTTTTTGATGTAAGTTAGTAATGATATCGCCTGCTAGTATGCCCGAGCGTGCTGCCAATCCTGTAGGCTCAATCGCTGTGACCAAAACGCCGGTTTTATTATCAGACGCCAGCTCTACTTGTTCCTCTGGGGTCAGATTACGTAAGGCTAAGCCTAGACTTATCTCGTTATTTTGCTGACCACGGCTTTGTGACTGCATGTCATTTGAGACGTCACTCAGCTTGCCACTGACGAGAGATTGCTTACCATTACGCTGAATTTGCATACGAAAGGCGTCATCGGGGCGTGCGCGATTAATCAGGTTCAATAAGTCAGAGGCTTCCATAATCTGCACATCATTGTATTGCAAGATAATATCGCCTGATTTTAGACCTGCTTTTTGGGCGGGCGAATCAGGGGACACACGTGTCAGTAATGCCCCCTGCGGACGCGCTAGGTTATAGGCTTCAGCGAGGTTTCGGTCGATGTCTTGTGGATAAATACCCAGATAGGCACGCTCAACCTTACCATTGGTTTTGAGCTGCTCATAAACATCCATCGCCGCATCAATCGGAATAGAGAACGACAGTCCCATATAACCACCGGTGCCACTAAAAATACGTGAGTTAATCCCAATCACCTCACCGCGCTGGTTAAATAGCGGTCCACCCGAATTACCAGGATTCAATGCCACATCGGTTTGAATAAATGGCACACTGGTTTCACGCGAAAAGTTGCGCGATTTGGCGCTGACAATCCCTGCCGATGCTGAATAGTCAAAGCCAAATGGCGAGCCTATAGCCAGTACCGGCTCACCGACTTTTAGGCTATTAGAATCACCAATCGGTAGCGCTGGGAATTTTTTGCCAGTGACCTTTAATACTGCCACATCCGAGCGCTCATCGCTGCCAACTAAGGTCGCATCAAGCTCTGTTCTGTCATTGAGCGTCACCGTGATTTTGTCTGCGCCCGCCACCACATGGTGATTGGTCAGCATGTAACCATCATCAGTCACAAAAAACCCCGTGCCATAAGCATGTTCAATCGCTGGCGTCGCGGCTTGATCAGGGATACGTAGGCGATCACCAAAGAATTTGCGTAACAGCTCAGCCGTTTGGGCTTTTGCAAGCTCAGCCTCACTCACAGTTTTGGTCACATTGACGCGTGCCACCGCTGGCGTGACCTGCTGTACCAATCCTGAAAAATCAGCGGTGGTGACAGCAGCTTGCGCACCTGCCATGGTGTTTAGATTAATACCAACGACCATGGTAGTAGTAACAGCGATTGCCAAGGTGCTGCGTTGAAGCAAGCGCTGCATGGTAACTATGGTGATTTTCGCTTTAGATATGTCGATTGGCATCTTATCCCTCATCCAAGTAATTTTTATAATTTTCGTGAGCAGCTATGCTATTAATGTACAGCATGGCTTGGCATTTTAATTCTTGATTAATAAATAGCACTTTTATCTTAGTTTATAGAGTATTTTTGCTGACTGCAGCTTAGTTTGTCATCTATTGAGCATCTATCTCATATCATCAATCACTACTGGGGTTAATTTTTCTTGCTTGCTGTAGCTAGCCGACAGAGGCTTCGAATAATCAACCCAAGTTATGCTGTACTCTTTTAAAAGTGGATCAACCATACACTAAACCATACACTGCAAACTCAGAATCCTCTGAATACGATTATTACTTGCGGCGTCAGTTAAGGACTTCATCGAGCCATCATACTAGCTATTAGAACCACTGACCACCATAGCTAGTGCACAACATCGTGGCAGCATTCAGTCGCTGGTTGATGAAAAAATGGCTTACGGTGTCTATACTTTTAAGAGTCTTGCAACGCTTTGGGTGACAGTGAGCACGCAGTTATATAAAATAAAATCATGTTATGATAACCAGTAAAACACATTTAAAACAAACAAAAGTCAGCGATAGAACTTATTAATACTTCATTGTTTAAATTGGCTATTATTTTATCGTATCTTCTCTCTTGTGCGCTTCTGTTTTTGAGCTTTTACTTTTTAAAGCTCTGCGGCTTTATCTAGAACCGTACTCATCTTTGCTATTATTTTGTGTTTGCTGCTATATAGTATACATGACTCATGCTGTGACTCTTGCGGTAACTGTCGATAGCGATTTTTGGTAGTGATTTTTAATAGCGATTTTTGATAATGACTCTTGATAATGATGTGAATGTATCATGAACTAAAAAATCGTCTATGCCGAATGCTGCAGCCTCGAATCGCCCCACAGCATGACTATATTATTATAAAAGGATTAATTTATGGATACCGCCCTATTGTTATCTGGCGTGGTTGGGATTGGTATTGCCGCCCAATGGTTGGCTTGGTATTTAAAGCAACCGTCCATTTTATTTTTATTACTGATTGGTATTATTGTTGGTCCAGTATTAGGGGTTTTCGATCCTGACTTGATACTTGGTGAGCTGATGTTTCCCTTTATCTCATTAGGCGTAGCGATTATTTTATTTGAAGGATCGCTGACTTTAGAGTTTGAAGAGATTAAACAACACGGCTCTGTGGTACAGATGCTGGTTTCTGTCGGTGTGCTAATCACTATCGCTATCGTCTCGCTATCGACGTATTTGCTCTTTGATATTGACCCTATTATTGCCTTATTGTTTGGCGCATTGGTCTGCGTGACTGGTCCGACGGTCATTATGCCGTTACTGCGCAGTGTCCGACCGAACAAAACCATCTCCAATATCTTGAAGTGGGAAGGCATCATTATTGACCCTATCGGCGCGATTGCGGTGGTATTGGTCTACGAATATATTATCTCAGGTGGTGAAGCCAGTAGTATCCTGCTGTTCGCCAAGATTGTGGTGTTGGCAGTAGCGATGGGTCTAGCTGGCGCGTGGGCATTAGCGTTTTTAATGCGTCGCCATATGATTCCTGAATTTTTACGCAATGTTTTCACTCTTGCTTTTGTACTGGTGTTATTTTCAATCTCTAATCATCTAGAGCATGAATCCGGTTTATTGACGGTCACTGTACTTGGGGTTGCCCTGGCCAATTGGCCAAAATTTCCACGTGATACGATTTTAGAGTTTAATGAATCACTCACCATCTTATTGGTGTCGGTCTTATTTATTATTCTCGCGGCTCGTGTTGAGCTGGAAAGCTTATTGAGCGTCGGTTTTGCAGGTCTCGTGCTACTAGCGATTGTGATGTTTGTCGCCCGCCCCTTATCGGTTTGGGTGTCGTCTATCGGCTCCAACCTAAAGACCAAAGAAAAGCTGATGATCAGCTGGATTGGTCCGCGCGGTATCGTTGCTGCTGCCATCTCATCACTCTTTGCCATTCGTCTGCAAGAATATGATATCCAAGGTGTCGAGCTACTGGTGCCTTTGGTGTTTTTGGTTATTATTGGTACGGTAATGATTCAGGGTTTGGGCGCAAAAATGGTAGGGAACTTTTTGGGTGTCCGTGAGCCTGAAACCAACGGTATTTTGGTTGTGGGCTCAAACCCTGTCGCGTTGTTGGTCGCTACCTCGCTCAAAGATCAGGGCTTTGATGTCATCGTTGCTCATAATAACTATACCAACATCGCAAGCGCGCGCATGAGTGGCTTGCGTACTTACTTTGGCAATCCTGTCTCTGACCACGCTGATCATCATTTGGATCTCATCGGTATCGGTCGTCTGTTTGCCATGAGTATGGATAAAGAGCTCAATACCTTATCTGAGATTCACTATCGTCATGAGTTTGGTGAGCGCAAACTGTACCGATTAAAGTTTAGCGATGAAAAAGTCAAAAGTGAGCGCGATGATAAGCAAGCCAACTTCCATTCGCAGTGGCTGTTTGGTAAAGATGTCACGTATACCAAGCTTGCCAGTATGCTGTCCAAAAAGGCGCGTATCAAAATCACCAATATCACTGACAGCTATAGCTTTGAGCAATATAAAGCTGATAATAAGCAATTTGTACCGCTTTATACGGTTGATAAAGAAGGTAAGCTGCATGTCATGACCGATAAGTTCGATGGAACAGTAACACGTGATCGTAAGTTGATTTCATTGGTCGTCGATGATGAGGTGCAGCCAAAACCGGTCGATGTGACGCCAAAGCAAGAACAAGCACGCGCTGTGGCTGATGCCAGCTTTGAGTCTAGCTCAAAAGCGCCTGAAAAACGCCAAGAAACAGAGCTAACGGATACAGGCAATGAAGCCTCGGTGCCAGAGTCTATATTAACAACGGCTGAAGAAGACATAGCAAAGGATGCTGATACAAAAACTGAGCAAGAAAGTCAGCCTAGTGCCGCGCCTAATATGACTAACAATACTCAGACATCGGACGCTAATGTTGAGAAAGCAACTTCAAAAACTAAGAATTCTAGTAATACCAATGGTAATGGTAATGGTAGCGCGCCGAAAACCAAAAAAGGGGCGCTTGATCCCAATCGTTTACCAGACTCCAGTGGCGATAATATCTCTAAGTCTACTGGCGATATGAATGATGAAAATATAACCAGTGCTATCGATATAGATAAGCAATAAAAGCTATATTTAAAAATCAGCCCATAATATAAAAGCCCCAACTGCTGAGTTGGGGCTTTTTGCTTAGAGTGTAAAGGATAATAATAACACTGCTAAACAGCTTCAATCTAAAAGCTTTAAGATATAGTCAGTGAAAAGTAATATCGACACATTATGTACTGCTG
>TARA_R110002051_G_scaffold263614_3_pt1 | contig 15805 bp, 10 predicted proteins | sample TARA_R110002051 | Tara Oceans TARA_R110002051 (sample SAMEA4397023) | marine metagenome | biome: Polar Biome; feature: [MES] marine water layer (ENVO:01000295) within the mesopelagic zone...; material: water (ENVO:00002006), including particulate matter (ENVO:01000060) such...
ATAACCAATTTTTGATCTCCTCCATATAAGACAATTGTTGATCCTGAGGGTAACGGTAGGTTAGTTCCAAGTGAAACATCTGTAGATGTACTCCCTGCAGCTTGAGAAAGAACTATATCTACATCAATTGCTGATGAAGTAGTATTTGATACAGATAATCCTATTACTGTTGCTTTAGTAGCAGGAGAAGCAGCCACAGTATATGATCCTACATGGACACCATTAGCAGTTGTACCTATATCTTTTTGAACTTTTCTTAAAAATGTATTTGCCATATTTTTATCCTATATTAATTATCAACCTAATGCAATCGACATGCTGATCGCTTGAGCAGTTGCTTCAGCAGTTACTTCTGCTGCACTTTGACCTCCTGTGACAGTTTCAAATGTCGTACCATTATGAACTTTAAAAACATTATTTGTAGTATCAGACCACATATCACCTTCACTTGGTGAACCTGGTGCTGACGCAGCAATCTTATATTCGTTTGCATATCTATTTACATCTGCAATACTTCCTGCAACAGTATTAATATTAGTTAATCCTCCTGCTACTGTTGTTACGTTTGCAGATATTCCTGCGACTGTAGTTGTGTTTCCAGATATACCAGCTACAGTAGTTACGTTCCCACTTATACCAGCAACAGTTGCAATATTAGCAATAACACCTGATGCAGTTAAAGCAGCCATACTTGTTACATTAGCTGATGCGCCAAGTAATCCTATTTCTGTATTTTGACCAGCTACTACTCCTATATCTGTGGCATCTCCTGCTACTGCTGTAACATTACTTGCAATTCCTGCCACAGTAGTTACATTAGAACTTATTCCTCCTACTGCATTTACATTAGAAATATTAGAAGATACTGTTCCTATATCTGATGCATCTGCATTAACTGCACTTACTGCTGATGATATAGTATTTACTCCAGACACAGCAGCACTTATTCCTGATACAGTAGTTACATGAGCAGTTATATCTGAAACCTTTTTAATATGTCCTGTACTGGCATGAGCCATAGAAGAAGTACCTATCAACCCAATTTCTGTATTTAAAGCACCTAATAAACCTACTTCAGTATCTAATCCAGCTACAGTCCCAATATCAGTAGCATCACCAGCAACAGAAGTTACATTGGCAGCAATCCCTGCAACAGTTGTAACGTTAGAATCGATATTAGCTACACTTGTAACATTAGAATCAATTGTTGCTACTTTATTTATATTAGTTGCATTAGAAACGGCACTATTAATATTTGTCTGATTACTTGAAGAAGGTGTTAGTTGCTCCCATGCTCCTGCAGTAGAGTTATACACCTTCATTACATCTACACTTGCACTAGTATCAAACCATAAGTCACCATCAGTAGGAGAGCCTGGTGTAGTACCAGAAGATCCACGATATATACCATTAAAACTAGCTAAACTAGCAGCAGAAGCAGTAGCGGAAGAAGCTGAAGCCGTTGCAGAAGTGGCAGCAGCAGTTGCAGAAGCAGCAACAGTAGTAATTTGGGCATCAATATTATCAGTTGATACAGTAAGATCACCATTAGCATCGAAAGCCAATGCCTTATTAATCCTTTGTGTTTTTGTCTTATTTAATGTAGATGCAGTACTTATTGTAGTATTATAATCAGTTACTAAAATACCTGGATCAAAACCTAGCGACCCATCAGCTTTTAGTCCAGCTTGCTGAGTCTGCATCACTATGTTATCTAAGGAAGTTTCTAAAGACTCTGCATCAAAAAGGGAGTTATTAGCAAGATCAGTTTCTTGTGTATATGAAACAATTCTTTCTAATTTTAATGTTTTACCTATATGTGGTTGAGGACTTGTACCTGAAGTAAATGCAACTGTAGCAGTTAATTTGTTTGCAGCAACAGTAACAGAATGAGGATTTGTACTATCACCTTGTAGAGTTATAACACCATCAACATATACAACTAAATCACCTGACTTATGAATTGGTTGATTAAATGTAAATGAAGCAGCATTTGCAGATGCGACCTCAACTGTATTAACTGTAGAGGTAATCATATTTTAACTCCCATAAAGATTGCTGGGTTCATAGAAAAAGTCTTGTCCTTGACTTGCAGCTTGAGCTTCTAAACCATGTACATATCCTGGTTTTAAAGACTCCATCATTGCATAATGCAAGCCATAGTTTATAGCAGCTTCAGTATAAAATAAATTGGCAAAGGGGGTATTATGACGCATTGAATTCCATATTTCTGCTGCACCAGCACTTCCATCCCATAGTCCTACCATTAATTCCCCAAAGCCTCTAAACTTGGTTGCGCTTATGCCACCTATTGTTTGAGTTGCTTGTCTCATATCATGGTCATACCGTGAGAACTCTCCTGCCAGGAAATCCCCGACAATTGGAGCCAAACCGCTGTGATTTAATGCATCCATCCATAATTGTGGGTCACCACTTGGTGGTGGTTCCTTACCCATAACGAAACTCTTTAATGCAATTGAAGTGTATCCTAATCCAACAAATGGCACAATATGTACTACTGATGGAAGTCCTAACTCATAAATACGTGGGTATAAGTTCCTTACTAATTGTGACTGATATGATCTGAATACTGTAGCTAATCTTCTTGTAACATCTAACCAACTTCCCCTATCGTGATTCCCATGCAATAAAGCTCTGTCTCTTGCTTTTGCTTCTGGTATTGCAGATCTAGAATCTTGTATAAAATAATTATCTATTTTCCTAGCTAATTTTTCAGTTCCTTTTATTTTTAATTCATTCCCCCTTTCAAGAATATGATCCATTGTGATAAAATTCTCAAGCTTATTCGCATCTTTCTTCCATAATTTTGCATTAAAACTACCAATTTCCTGTAATACTTCCCAATCTTTCTGATTTATATCATGTTTTACTAAAAAATCTTTCTTGTACATTGGTAATAAATCGTCCCAATTTTTTTTTAGATTGTTTGCAAGTACATTAGAAGACATATATGCATAGCCATTACGCATAGCATTAGTTGCACCGTTTAATCCGCTTATATGAAACATCTCATTTGCTCCTCTTGCAAGAATACCAGCAGTTTTTTGTCCTGTTGCCATCCTAGATGCATTAGACATAAGAGTTCCATCAGTAGCAGTATGTAATGCTTGGAATACAAGTCTTTTCTCTGCTTCAGGAAGCTCTGATGTAAACTGTCGCAAAGTATGTTTAATCATTCCATAATAACCTTGTCCTGGTCCTACTCCCTGATTATGCAACATTATTGCAGCACTTCCTAAATCAGAAACTGTAGAAAACATTGACTTACCAAGTACAGTCATTGATTGCCATGCTACAAAATTCTGTACCATTCCTGCTCTTCTAGCTGAACCAACCACTAAATTATCTCCTGTTATCTCTCTAAATACTGCACTTAACTGACTATGTTCGTGGGGAGATAACTTCCCCATATCTTTTAAAGCTTGGAACATTTTACGTGTTTCCAGTATAGGATCGAACACCTCGGTAACATCTGTTGTCCCATCAGGTAGAGCCTGTTTTAATTTTATTTTTGTCTCTTTACCAAATCCCATTGTTTCTCCAATGGTTAGGTACTTTTGAAACATCTCTTGATTTTGTAATATTGCATGTGCAACATTTTTATGTCCATATTTTTTATTGTACGCCCAAAGTTCGTCTGGTCCTTTAAACTCAAAAATCCTATGTAACTTAAATTGTTCTGCAAGTATCCCTGATCCAGATGTAGATGAATTAGTTATTGAATCAAAAGTTCTATTAATAAATTCATCAAGATCAAACTTCTCACCAGATAGTTTCCCTAATTCTGGATAAAAATGTCTTATATTATCAATGGTTGCATCTTGATCTATAGCATTTAAAATGTCCCTGTGCCAACTGTCTCCTCCATGCTCTGCCAGCAATTCCGAATTATGATACTGATTTGTTACCCATCCTTTCTTAAACTTTATTCCAGCACCATATAGATTTGCTTCTTCAATATCTAGCTTCCAGTTACGTTTAACTGAGTTAGCTAGTTTATTTGCTAATACATCTCCTGCAATTAATTCTTCACCATCATGAGACATCTCTTTTATAAAAGCTTTTCTAAATGGCTCATATGAATCTGACCAGACACTACCATTAATCATTTTAAAAAAGTCTCTTGTACTTACTCCTGTCTCTGCAGTATATCTCGACAACAAATTAATCCATCTACTTTGCGCTCTTTGAGTTATTCCATTTTGATCAGAGCCAAAATACTTCATCATTGTTTTATAGGGTTTCTTTAATGTTGATGCTACTTCCCCCATAGCATTTAGGTATGAAGTCCCTATTGTTAAGCTGCGTTCTTGGTTCTCAGGATGGAAGTTTGTCTTATCTTGTTTAAAGACGAGCTCCTCTGTAAGTTCGTCTAGGCTTTTATTAGACGACCTAATTTTGTCAAGAACATCATCTGCATCTAAACTGTTAAATCCAGAGTTACTTAATATATCTTTACACGGATTACTCATGCACTATTCCTTACACAATTTGCTGCTTTATTAATAAGTTTTCTCAGTCCTCCTACAGAATGCTTTACATAATCTTTACCTGCCTCTAGTGAAGCATCTTTAGTTAGTTGTGCATCTGTATCTTTAAATCCTTCCATTCTTTTATTTAACTCTGCAACTGTTGCTTCTGGATTTAATTCTTCCTCTACGTGTCTTCGTGGATTAGGTGTAAATGTACCAACTCCATATCCATTTGCTATATCATTGAGACTCTTTTTCATAAGAGCAGGTTTAAATACTGAAGGAATCTTACTGCTTATTTGTAAAGCCATTGGGATTGTACCTAAAATTCCTCCTGTTGCTGTTGCAAGTGCTACTTCAATCCCTGCATGGATTAAGTCTATATCTTCTCCCCTATTTATCTGAACTGCTGTTTTAACAGTTTGAAAGAGTGTGTCTGCTACAAATGCATCTGTCATACCTTGTGGTATAGGTTTTAAATATTTGCCAATTGCAGGTATTTTCGACCCTGCTGATGCAAGAGAACCTGCTCTACCTACCATACCACCCCATGCCACTAAGTTCTCTGGTGAACCCATTGCTCCTAATAGAACTCCAGATAAATTAGGAAGACTCCAGAAATCCACATTTTCTCTTTTAAATTCTAGTTTGCTCAACCGATCCGATCTGTTCCTTCTGACTTCAGCAATTTCTACAGTTAGTTCTGGTGTCCAATTAACATCATCTCTCCATAAATAGTGATTCTTGTTCCAATCATCTTTCAAAATAGGAGTTTGTGAATCTAGCAAAGATTCTTTTGCTTCATCAATCATCCAGCCTAATATTGTATATTGAGAATGTGTCTCTTCTACTGCAGAAGTAAACGCTTCTAACGATCCACTTTGCCAACGAGTAGCAGCAGCATTTAGTCGACCTTGTGCATATGCGCTAGGTGCTTCGTGTGAATAGTTTTGAAATATCATTAGTCAAGCCATCCATGCATTGGTGGGTGTAATTCCCATGTACTAGGGTCAAGTATTTCTGCTTGTGTTTTTGGTCTATCCTTATCTGGTAAATAGGGACTTAACTTTCTTGCAATGTCAAACAAAGCCTTCCCTTTTTCTCCTTGTAAATGCTTTATTCCTCTTCCTACAAAATCTGTTATAGATGTTGTTTGGGTTTCTCTTTCTTGTTGAAACAAATTTCTTTTGCCATCTGTCTCTAAAACATAACTAAATATAGATGTACCTTGATTATAAAAATCTGGATTCTTATTAAGCCTTGATTTTACTACATTAATTAAATCATAAATAGTATCTTTATCTTCAGACTCATGTGTTAATTTCCTGCCTATAGATTTTTCATGGGCAAGAATCTCATTCATTAATGGTTCTAGAAACATATCTGCTTCAACTCTTCCTGGTAATGTAAACTCTGTTGCATATCTGCCTCCAAAAGAGTTCGTCTCTAAATCACTATATCCTCCTAGTCCTTCATATAACCCTGCTTCAAATTCTTCTTTTATAAATTTCCTATCATGTTTCTTTTCCCAAGCCCCTTTACTATATGCATTAGTCAAAGTTTCAAATTCATCTCTACTTAAATCTCCACCTTCTTCTATTGGAACCCAATCAAAATTAGCTAAAGGAGATTGTCTATCTTCGCCACCCAATTCTAATGTTTGATTAATTTTGTTATTCATAGCATCTAAATGAGGATTAATTTTATTAGCAGCATACTCTGCTACTTGTACTATACTGTGTATCCAATCTTGTGTATCCCACCAATCATCTTGTGAATTACCCCATTGCCATGCTTGTCTTGCTTGCATAAATTTTACAGAGTTTTCTCTAGTAAAACCTGCAGTTTCGCTTCTTCCTTGATTCATCCCATATATATCCCCCTCAATTTTTACATCATCAGGAAACTCCCGATCTCCTGATACAACAACAAGTCTAATGCGACTTAAATCTCTTGAATCATTTATTCTTTCTATCCATATATTGCCCCCACCTTTAGTAACTATATCGTGATATATTTGTTTCCATTGAGAATTGTATCCTTCTCCCATTAAATTTTCTTGTGCTACCATATCTTCGTCATCATTAGGGTCGAAGGGATCCCATGGAGTATTTATTCTTTGGCGTACAATACCATCTGCATCTGTAAATTTGCCGTCATCTTTAGGTGCTGCACCTTTATTTGCAAATGCTTCTGCTACTTGGTCTTGACGACGCCTTTTATCATTCCCACCTGATCTAGGAACAAATGACAAACTTCCTTTGTATTTTCTGTGTGCCATTGCAAAAAAATAATTAACTGAATCATCCCATTCGGTTTGACCTACATTTGCTTTTTGTAATACATCTTTAGGGAATCCAACTTTCATTGGTGTATTATTGTTAAATACACTTATATTCCCATACAATGCTCTTATCGTATTATCTATATCCTGTTTGTAACTATGAAACGTACTATTAGACCCTTTAGTAGGCTCTCTACTTGCGTGTCCTATTACCAATGCAAGATGCCATGCTTTATGAGCTTTATTTTCTATAATTGATGGTAGTGCATTATTTAGAGCGTTTAATGCATATGTTTTTTTGTTTTCATAATCATTCCCTACAAAAGGAGAATCTGCTGTTCCATAACTTTGTATATTCATATTAAGAGATTGGATTACATCTTGCCGATTACCTTCTGGCATAGTACCCCATATATCATATAATGCAGCATATCCATGGAACTTTGGGCTAGTTTCTACTAGTTTTTTCTGGAAAGCATGTATATTTTCTTGAGGATCTTTACCTATCCCAAGAGAAGTTTTAGTAATATCATCTATAACTGCTTGTGTTCCATTTATACTTAATTCACTCATCCTTTACCCCCTGTCCTGTCGGATCTGGATCTGTTACTGGTTTAGTAATCCCAGCCATTATTAGTAATCTATTCAATTCTAACCCACCAGGCAGATTACTATATTCAGTAAATCCTCCTGCATGTGTTTCTGCCCATTTAGTTATACAAGCCTCATCAATAACATCATCTTTTCTGCAATGAGTTAATGAAGCATTTACTAGATTCATAGGATCTAATCTTAATATACCTGCACGTAATCTTTCTTTAATATTTGCAGCTATTGGTCTTGTCCATTGATTAACTACATCAGTTTTACTCTTGTTATCTTTTAGTTCATTAAAAAAGCCCTCTAATTGTTCTTTGGTAGTATTTGCATCTGGCATTAATGATTTTTCCATTTCATATAACTGAGCAAACGAATTTTCCATATTAGATTTTAATGCTTGTTGGTTGGGATTTAAAACACCACCAACACCTTCTTTGTATCGTGTCTGAAAGTTCACATCTTTTTGTCCGTTTGCTGTGCTAATATACTTTTCAGCATTAACATTAAAAAAACTTTTACTTGGATCAAGGGAGTATGCTGCATGTTGTGTCTGGCTATCATTACTAAAATTTTTAAGCAATTCTATTTTGGCTGCTACATCTTGTGCCATTGATCTCATAAACATTCCGTGAGGCATAAAGTCTTTGCTGACTCCTTTAATTTTACTTAATCTGTCTGCTTGTGCATTATCAACTCTATTTATTTCAGTAAAAACTTTAGTTACTTCAATTGCCATTTCATCTGCAGAACTAAATCCCTGATCTTTGTAGTTTGCTGTCATCTTGTCTTGATCTGCATAATACAGACCTCGACCTTCATCAAACTTACCATATCTGGCTTTCAAATCATTTCTGCCTGTTTCTGAACCTGCATTGCGAATTATATTTTGAATTGAAAAGTTTTTGTTTTCTTTTTGCTCATGTGCAGTATTTGTATTAATTATCTTTTGAATATAACTCGGTTTGATTTCTTTAGCTGCTTTGCTAATACGTGTTTTTTCTTCTCTAGACAACGTAATATTATTTGGATCCACGCTATCTTTATCTAGTTTGCTCATTTGAGCATATTTCCTATGCTTCAATCTGTCTTCTGCTGTTTTTATAAGTTCATTTTCAAGTTTACGCCCTGTTAAAGTTAGGACTTGACCGTTGGCATCTGTGTAAGAAAACCTTTTTTTAAATCCTTCTCGATCATTTATAATGTCTGTTGTAAGAGCTTCACGTTGAAACTCTGCATCTACATCTACTTTGCCTTGTAGATATGCGTTTTTAGTCCCTTGCCATAGATTAGCCATTTGAAGTGCCTCATGCGCAACACCTCCATTTGCTTTTTTGTAAGCACTTACTACATCTTTATATGTATATGTGTCATAAGAATCTTTATCCATAAATATACGAGTTACTTTTTTTACTTCTGCTTTAACTGCATTTGTAACAAGTAATTTTGATGCTACATCACGTTCTTTTTGTTTATTGGCATTGTATTGACTTCTAAATGAATTAGTATATTTATCATCAAGATGCATTTTTTGCTGTAGAGTTTTGGAGTATTTTGTTCCCCATAGCAGATTCCTATCTATATGATAACCGCCATTCTGTAATTTTAAATAAGCCCCATCTTCATCTCTACTTACATCTGCATCAAACTGAGCACTTAATATATCTTGAGTAAATAGTCTTTGGGCCATAATTGCTTTTTCTGCAGGTATGACTCCAATATTCATTACTTCAACTAGTTCAGCATCAAATGCTTTAAACATTTCTAGTAATTCTTTGTTGGCTTCAGGAGTTAAATTTAATGTATAAATAGATGGCTCTGTAGCTGGGTTTCCCATTGCTTTAACCTCTTCATCAGAAAGATCCCTACTTGGATCTGACATCAGTAATTTTTCAAAACCTGGAGAATCCTCAGTATTATAGTTCTCTTGGTCTGCCAATAAAGTAACATGCTGATTTTTTAATTTTTGTGTCAATGATCCTAACTGAAACTCTGCTTTTGCAATAAGAATCCCAGGCAATGCTTTAACAAGATAGTCTGTCTTTTGTTTTTCTAATCCATTGTAGTATTTTGTAAGAGCATCTTTTTGACTATTAGGAATATTATAGTCTTCTAATTGCTGTGAATTTATTTTAGCAGTTGGTTTGCCTTTACTATCAGCTTTACCTATTACAAAGTCTTCATTATGTCTATTACCCCATTTTGAAACAGTATCCTGTAAATCTAGATCGTCTAAAGGAGTTTGAGGAAGGTTCTCTGCAAGTCCCAACATTACATTTGCATGATCGGATTGCATTAATTCCATTGTTTCATTTGCAACTACTTTATCTTTTGCAATTGTATAAGATTGTACAAGCTGTGCACTTTTATCAATAAGGTTATTTGCCTTACCCCAATTATCTGCTTCTAAACGCTTATTATAACCTGCCTCTCTTAATGGTTGAGGAGCATGCGCTTTAGCCGTAAAAGGTGATGCTTTTGATTTAAGTGCTCGTGCTTCTTGAGTTTCGTGTTGTAGTATTTCTGCCATTAGCTAATACCTCCTGTCTCTTGTTTTGGCTTAGATTCAAACTCAGAGAAGTCTCCTCCTAATCCTTTATATGTACTTGCTGCTCCAGCTAGTCCAGACATTAATTGTCCAAACTGTGCTGTATTACCCCCTTCTCTTGCAAGATCTCCCATACGTTTCAGTTTTTTAAAGTCCATCAATGCTTTAGTCTCTGTTTCTAATAACTGTTGATCCACATTATAATTAAGACCTGATATTGCAGCAGTTAATTCTTCCTGGTTATTAAGTATCTGAGAAGCATTATCTAATCCGCTTTTTATAATTTGTTGTGCTGCTGTTCCACTATCCATTTTAACTCCGCTACTACCAATGGTAGCTACAATTTTACCTTTCCGCAATTTACCTGCTTTAGCAAGCATTGCTTCTCTATCTGCTGCTTGTTCTAATATACTATCTTGTTTAACCATACCAGATTGGACAATGTTTCCCATATTAAATCTTGCAGTCAATAGTGTATTAATTGCAGTTCTGTCAAACTCATCCCCCTCTAATCTAGCTGCGTCTCTAGCTGCTTGCATTCCCATGTACATCCCACCAATCTGTAAGATTGCTGCTGAAGCTGCAATGTATGTCATAACTCCTCTAGTTCCTGATAGTTTTTTGCGATCAATTCTTCTTCAATTTTATCTGTATCTTTTAATTCAGTAGGATGGATTGTTACAAATGTACAATCTGTATGTGTATATATAATACGCTTTGTACCTACAGTAGTCACTCCATAATAAGGAGCAGATATATGTTCTTCGCCTTTTTCTGTAATAATAGACATTTCTCCTTGTAATAAAAAGAAGGGATGTTCTACTTTATGTATTTTTGTAACTATAATCTGACCTGCTGGATTAAATATCTCTCGTATATACTGACGATCCAAAAAAGTTTCTTTGAGAGGATGACCTGCTGAAACCAAATCAGAGTTATCATCATCATTATTAATTAGATCTTCTAACTTTGAGATTCCATGTCTAAACTGTGATTGAGTGTATTTTGTTGGAGTAAAACTTATGGGTTTACTAACATCCATTAAGCCCCTCCTGTTTCTACTTCAATAGATAGTGCATTTATCTGCATTGGTAACGGACTAATACTACGTATTTTTACGTTATGTACATTCCACCCTATACCAGATAAAGATGATTTTCTAAATCCACTAAAAAGCTCTAAAGGTTCACCTGTATTTACTTGTGTTGATCTAAACAATATTTCTTCTGTAGTATCATTGTATTCTATTTCAACACCTAGACTATCTTGGATTAGTGCTGTAAGCGTTAGAAGCCTTTTAAGATAATTATATTGATTGTCTGGTGTCGGAGGACTTAATGTTTCTAACTGTGCCGTATATGATATGCCTGAAACTGCTGTAGTAGCAATTGAATGATCAAGTGTAACTGTATATGGACTAGCAGATACGGTTTTAGTGGCATGTTCCATCCCATTTGTGCATAGTCCTAACGCTTGTCCTTGTAGGTGTGCAACAGTTAATATTTTTAACCTGACATCAATTACTGCATCATCTGCTGCTATTGCTACTAATCCCTGATCAAGATTCCATGATGTAACAGAACTTCCTGCAAGTGTTGTATATAAAGTGGGATCTGTGCCAATATAAAATGTTGTTCCAGTTGGAGGTGCAGTTGTTGTTCCTTGAACTACAAGTGTTGTTATACCTATTGCTTTTGCACCATTTACTGTTGGTGTACCTCCTACAATTTCTGATGCTTTGTGTACTTTTGCACTATCTAAAAATACAAGCTCATTCCTAGTTATAATATTTTCGGAAGGGAACCTGTCTAATACTTCAATAGTATCAACATCTACACTATTAATTGTTCTTCGGACTTTAAACCAGACTTGATCATAACTTGTTCTAGGTATTATTGCCATATCAACTACTTTTGCAATTCCTCCCTGGTATGTCCCACCAATAGTATGTATCGCCCATGCTTTAAATTTAACTGCCCGATCATAGCTTAGTGACAATACCTGACCATTAGCCATTATCATCCATATAATAGGATTAGGGCGTTCTTGCCATGCAAGTTTAACTACACTACTTGCAGAGATCATATCGTATGCTTTCATAGATATACGACTTTGTAACCATTGATCTTCTGCACCAGAAAACTCTAGTTCTTGTATTTCTCTCCCTCCTCTTTGAGGATATATTAAAACATTAGATACAATTACAGGCTGAACATCAGATGCAGAATATGAGGTTTCTCTACTTACTGTAAATCTTGTAGGTACAACAGATAGATTAGTTTCTGTACCATACAAAAAATAGACTCCTGCAGTAGTACCAATTGCAAGTTTTTTAGAATCTACTATCCATTTAATCTCATCTAAAGTATCGGAATCAATTGTGAAGGTAAGACTATTAGAGTCTGTAATTACTTCAGATGCAATCCCTCCTGTTATTACTGGAGTATCTTGTTGTGTTAATTCTGTTGGTGCATAGTTATAAAAGTTACCTGATCTAGAAAGCCATATTGTTGATGGTTCAAATGATGTTGTTGCAAAGACGAATCTTTGCTGATAAATTTGGCTAATTTTTGGATACCCTTTCCCATCAAAAACACCTGTTGTGTAATTAGTGAATCCAGAAAAAGCTCCTAATCGCCACTCAGGGGTGCCATTTGTTGTATCAGGGTTAGTAGATAGGTCTGTCGATAACTTTACTGTACAGGTATATACGTTGGCAACAGCAGTTATTTTACCCCAGCCCCAGCGGATGCCTCCTCTTCTGGTTGCAGTATCAGCAAGAGGGTTTATCCTAATCATCCTTCCTATATCTGCAGAAGTAAATGTCTGACCTCCGTTTGCTACACTTGCAACAGCCCAACTACCACTTACATTAATTCTTGAAACAACAGTAATATTACTACCACTCTCGTGTTTTACTCTTTTAAGTGTGCATTTGCCTGTAAACTGTACACCTGTAATTGGCGGTACAGAAGAGTCCCGATCTCGATAACCTATATCAAAAGACTTATTCGACGGCGTATCTGATATTTGCAATGTTGTTGAAGTTGAATGTACTACATAAAAATGGTTATCAACTCCGCTTGCAGAAGACCATGCAGTTCCTGTTGGAGGATTAGGGTGTTCTCCTAACAGCACATCTCCATCACCATAACTTGTTTCTTTATTTGAACCAAAAAATACTCCTGATCCAGCATTACTGTATGCAATAGCAGTTCCACCTTCTGAAGCAGATACTTGGAAAGTATAATATTGCGCTTCTATAATATAGTAATCTACTGATGCTAATATATTCGCTGGTCTTGTCCCACCAAATTGAATAATATCTTTGTTTTGCAAGCCATGAGATTTTGTTGTTGTAAATAATATGTGGGGGCTACCATTAGAAGCAACAACAGATGTTGTAATTGTAGGATCTACAGTCCCATTTTTTACTATAATCTGCGTGTTACCTGTTAAATCAGTTGTAGTATTTGCAACAGATAAATTTATCCTCTCTCCAGTTTGTAGCCCATGATTTGCAACAACAATATAATTATTAGTAACATCAAAACTACATGATGCAATTTCATCTTCGACTTCTGTTCCAGTAATAAGGAAACTTTTGTCATTATCTGCATTTGTATTTTGATATGGACCATCTTCTGCAACATACTCACTTATTGTCCATACACTATTATCTTCTGCTCGTCGTGTATTAGTAGGTTCTAGTGTTCTGGACAGTAAGAATGGGGTTCTTGTAGGACAAGTAAAGAACAATACATCTCCACTTTGCGATATATTTAAATTAGTAATCTCATCAATTGGAGTAGTAGCAGTAGCATCAATAACCCATCTATGAGATTTAACAACGTATGTTGTACTAGTACCATAGACATTAAGTAACTTATCCTGTGAATATATTCGTATGAAGGGTTTGTTACTAAAATTGAGTGTCCCAGCTGAGATTGCACCTCCTACAGCATTTGTTAATGTAAATACTGTTGTGGAAGAAATAGTAGCAATTTGAGTAGAGTTTTCTAAATTATTGGTAGGATAGCCAGCACTTGCATCAATATTTGTCCCATAAACATGTTGTCCTACAAACAGATCGGATGTTGTTTGTCCACCAGCTAATGTAATTGTAGTTGCAGGGGAACCACTAGAAGTGCAGTTTGTTTTTGTAGTAGCACTTGCACTAGTATCATATCCAACTTCTACAACATATGCTTCAGTACCGCCTTTGTAGAATGGGAATAGTCTAGAAGTTGTATTGCCAGCATTTGAAATATGTACAGTCCCAGGTCTTTTAATCAATGGCCCCTCTAATAAAGGGATCATATTTTCTGCTGCCTTTACCCCAAAATTATAAAATTCTTCTGTTGACCTTCCCTGAAGACTCTTTGCTAAAACTCCTTCAGTAAAGCGAGGTTGTTGGAATTCGTATATCATTGATCACGGTGCAGGAGGAACAAAATTATTTAGAACAGCATAACCAGTTTTTGGTGAAGACCAAGTTCTATGTGGTTGACCAGATGCTCTGCGACGTGCATTCCAAAATGTAGATTCTTCTCTATGTTCTGGAGTTTTGTCTCTAGAATTTGCAGATCTAGCTTCTTGTAAAGTCATTAGATATTTCTGCATCATTCTATCTTTAAGACCATCTTTACCAGTTAAAGTCTCAGACATTTCTACTGCAAGTTTTAATGCCATAGATTCTCCAAGTAATACATCTAGTACATTTATATCTGTGGGTTCATAAATATACAAAAGATTTAAAGTGGCTTCATTAGAAAGTATATTACCTCCTTGTACTTGGAACTTTGAAACAGGCCACACACCAATTACTTTAATATAGTCTGCTGGTAATTGAAATGTTGAGTTCCATCCAAATAATGGATCATCAATCTTTGTTAATGCAACCCTTTTCATTGCAGAGTTCCAATCGTGTGTACGAAGAACTGTACGGATCACATCATCAATTCTTGCACTAGCAATTCTGGCTCTAGCATTATTATCATTTAAATTTTGAATTGGAGCTTCGCCTAAGTTAGATAATGCAAGGTTTGCTACACTAACTTTATTCATAGTTTCCTTTTATTGAAATAAGGGGCATAGTTGCCTACACCCCCTAAATGGTTTAATCGATTGTATATTCAATCGTACAAGTCCATACCCTAGCTGCTGTCCACACAGTCGTAGTATTTGTAACTATGACAACTGCTCCGTCAGGATAGGATAGTGGTACTGCACTTGCTGTAGTTGCAGTCTGTCCACTTTCAATCTTACGATTGAAGTTGGCGTTATGCGAAGCTGCAGCTAATATCCCAGCAACAGCAGTAGTAACAGTACCAGTAGAATCTGTAACTCTAGTTCCTATTGATGTTGGACCTGTTCCTACAGCAGCATCTACACCCAAATGTGCATCCCATACTCTTGCACCTTTAGGCAAATTGCCGATTACGATAACATCTCCAACAGCAGAACCTGATGCTGGGACAGTATAAGTGTCAGACAAAATACGCATTCTGCCACCCATTGAATGAGCATCGCCCATCTTCATAGGTACTTCATTTATTTTTGCCTGTTGTGTGCCGAATACATCAGCCATATTACTCCTTATATTAATTAAAAGTTAAGCGTTCAACTAAAAGGACTCAACTGCAATTAAGCAACTTTGAGACAATCAATTTGAACAATCATTTCCTCCCAGACACGAACTGCACCCATATCCATTTCAAAATATGCATACGGAGTAAAGCTCTTATCTGCTCGGGGTTCAATCTTAGTAATGGGATCCATCCATACACAAAGGGCAAGCCCTAGAGGATGAAAGGCGAGAACTTTCTCACCAGCATTACTTGCATGGCTCATTCCATTCGTATTATCAAGAGCAGGAAGTTT
>TARA_R110002051_G_scaffold258540_1_pt1 | contig 15798 bp, 27 predicted proteins | sample TARA_R110002051 | Tara Oceans TARA_R110002051 (sample SAMEA4397023) | marine metagenome | biome: Polar Biome; feature: [MES] marine water layer (ENVO:01000295) within the mesopelagic zone...; material: water (ENVO:00002006), including particulate matter (ENVO:01000060) such...
GGTCGCACCGTCGGCGCCGGCATCGTCGCCACGATCATCGAGTAACAAACTGGGTTAGGGCGCATGGTCTGGTTGATCCGGGCCATGCGGTTCTCACACAAGCAAGGACAAGTCGAATGAACGGCCAGAACATCCGCATCCGCCTCAAGGCGTTTGACCACCGGATCCTTGACGCCTCCACGCGTGAAATCGTGTCGACGGCAAAACGGACCGGCGCAAGCGTCCGGGGCCCGGTGCCGCTGCCGACCCGGATTGAGAAATTCACGGTCAACCGGTCGCCGCACATCGACAAGAAGAGCCGCGAACAGTTCGAAATGCGCACTCATAAGCGTTTGCTCGATATTGTTGATCCGACGCCACAAACGGTGGATGCGCTTATGAAGCTGGATCTCGCCGCGGGCGTTGATGTGGAAATCAAGCTTTAAGGCCAAGGGCCTTGAAGACAGGGAACGAGGCATGAAGGGGCAGAGCCCCGACAGGCTCATCTCAAGAGGAATGAACCGATGCGTTCAGGTGTGATTGCACAAAAGTTGGGAATGACGCGGGTCTACAATGACGCCGGCGAGCATGTCCCTGTAACCGTCCTGCGGTTGGAAAACTGCCAGGTGGTGGCCCAGCGTACGGAAGAGAAGAATGGCTACACTGCCGTTCAGCTCGGCGCCGGTGTCGCCAAGGTCAAGAATACATCCAAGGCCATGCGCGGCAACTTCGCCATCGCCAATGTCGAACCCAAGGCCAAGCTGGTCGAGTTCCGGGTGAGCTCGGACAACTTGATTGATGTGGGCTCCGAGATCACAGCCGAGCACTTTGTTGCCGGTCAGTTGGTCGACGTGTCCGGCGTCACTCAGGGCAAGGGCTTTGCCGGCGCCATGAAGCGTCACGGTTTCGGCGGTCTTCGCGCAACCCACGGCGTTTCGGTGTCGCACCGTTCGCACGGCTCGACCGGTTCCAATCAGGATCCGGGCAAGGTCTGGAAGGGCAAGAAGATGGCCGGCCACATGGGTCAGACCCGCGTGACCACTCAGAACCTCGAGATTGTGTCGACCGATGCAGATCGTGGCCTGATCCTGATCAAGGGCGCGGTCCCGGGCTCCAAGGGAACCTGGATTGTCGTTCGCGACGCAGTCAAGTCCGGCATCCCGGCTGATGCGCCTCTTCCTGCGGCGCTCCGCGCGGCAGCAACCGTATCGAATGAGGGAGCCGAATAATGGATCTCACCGTCACCACCCTCGAGGGCAAGGACGCAGGAAAGATTTCGCTTTCCGACGCGATCTTCGGTCTCGACCCGCGCCAGGATCTGATCCAGCGCATCGTGCGCTGGCAGCTTGCCAAGAAGCAGCAGGGCGGTCACAAGACCCTCAGCCGCTCTCAGATTGCCCGCACCGGCGCCAAGATGTTCAAGCAGAAGGGCACCGGTCGCGCTCGTCACCATGCGGCAAGCGCACCGCAGTTTCGCGGCGGTGGCCGGGCTCACGGTCCGGTGCTTCGCAGCCACGCCCACGACCTTCCCAAGAAGGTTCGCGCTCTTGGCCTGCGTCATGCGCTTTCGGCCAAGGCAATGTCGTCCGACATCATCGTCATCGACAATTTGTCGGCTACTGAAGCCAAGACCAAGGCACTGTCCGGCACGCTTTCGAAGCTGGGCCTGACCAACGTCTTGTTCATCGGCGGTGCCGAGCTTGACCAGAATTTCAGCCTTGCGGCCAAGAACATTCCGAATGTGGATGTGCTGCCGGTCCAGGGTATCAACGTCTACGACATTCTGCGTCGCGGCAAGCTTGTCTTGTCCAAGGACGCGGTCGCGGCTCTGGAGGAGCGCTTCAAATGACGGATATTCGCCATTATGATGTGATCGTCTCACCGGCGATCACCGAAAAATCGACCTTGGTGTCGGAACAGAACCAGGTTGTCTTCAATGTCGCCCGGCGTGCTTCCAAGCCTGAAATCAAGGCTGCGGTCGAAGCGCTGTTCGGTGTCAAGGTTACGGCGGTCAATACGCTGCTGCGCAAGGGCAAGACCAAGCGCTTTCGCGGCATCGCCGGTCGCCAATCAGATGTGAAAAAGGCGTATGTGACGCTTGCTGAAGGCCAGTCAATCGACGTCTCCACCGGTCTGTAAGGGTCGCGCGGGAATAAGCCCCCAAAAGGGAACAGGAAAATGGCACTGAAAAGTTACAATCCGACGACCCCGAGCCAGCGTCAGCTGGTCATCGTTGATCGTTCGGGTCTTCATCGCGGAAAGCCGGTCAAATCGCTGACCCAGGGTCTCCACAGCAAGGGCGGCCGCAACAACCACGGTCGTGTTACCGCACAGTCGATCGGTGGCGGTCACAAGCGCACCTACCGCATGGTCGATTTCAAACGTCGCAAGTTCGATGTTGAAGCCACCGTCGAGCGGATGGAATACGATCCGAACCGGACCGCTTTCATTGCATTGATCACCTATGCCGACGGCGAGAAGTCATACATCCTTGCTCCGCAGCGTTTGACTGCCGGCGACAAGGTGATTTCCTCTGACAAGGCAGTGGACGTGAAGCCGGGCAACTGCATGCCGCTTCAGTTCATGCCGGTCGGCACGATCATCCATAACATCGAGATGAAGCCGGCCAAGGGCGGCCAGATCGCGCGGTCCGCTGGCGGTTATGCACAGTTGGTCGGTCGTGACCAGGGCATGGCGATCTTGCGTCTCAATTCGGGCGAACAGCGTCTGGTTCAGGGCTCATGCCTTGCGACGGTCGGTGCGGTTTCGAACCCGGATCACAGCAACATCAACGACGGCAAGGCTGGTCGTTCGCGCTGGAAGGGCAAGCGCCCGCATGTTCGCGGCGTTGCCATGAACCCCGTCGATCACCCGCATGGCGGCGGCGAAGGCCGTACATCAGGCGGTCGTCACCCGGTCAGCCCCTGGGGCAAGCCAACCAAGGGCAAGCGCACGCGCTCGAACAAGTCGACCGACAAGTTCATCATGCGTTCGCGCCACCAGCGTAAGAAATAAGAGAGGAAGTCTCCAATGGCTCGTTCAGTTTGGAAAGGTCCGTTTGTTGACGGCTATCTTCTCAAGAAGGCTGAGAAGGTTCGCGAAGGCGGCCGCAATGAAGTGATCAAAACCTGGAGCCGCCGCTCCACGATCATGCCGCAGTTCGTCGGCCTGACATTCGGCGTCTACAACGGAAGCAAGCACATTCCGGTCAACGTGTCCGAGGACATGGTCGGTCAGAAGTTTGGCGAATACTCCCCGACGCGGACCTATTATGGCCACGGCGCCGACAAGAAAGCGAAGAGGAAGTAACAATGGGCAAGGCAAAAACCGAACGCCGGCTCAAGGGTAACGAAGCGCAGGCAGTCGCCCGCACCATTCGTATCAGCCCGCAGAAGCTCAACCTGGTTGCGGCATTGATCCGCGGCAAGAAGGTTGACCGTGCGTTGGCCGAACTTGAGTTTTCGCGCAAGCGCATCGCTTCAACCGTCAAGAAGACGCTTGAATCCGCGATCGCAAACGCCGAGAACAACCACGATCTCGATGTCGATTCGCTGATCGTCGCCGAAGCATTCGTCGGAAAATCCATTGTCATGAAGCGTTTTCATGCCCGTGGCCGCGGCCGTTCTTCGCGCATCGAAAAGCCATTCGCGCACCTGACCATCGTCGTGCGTGAGATGGAAGCCACAGGGGAGGCCGCGTAATGGGTCAAAAAATCAATCCAATCGGTTTCCGCCTCGGCATTAACCGCACCTGGGACAGCCGTTGGTTCGCCGACAATGCCGAATACGGCAAGCTGTTGCACGAAGACCTGAAGATCCGTGCCTATCTGCTCAATGAACTCAAGCAGGCCGGTATCTCCAAGGTCGTCATCGAGCGTCCGCACAAGAAGTGCCGCGTCAGCATTCATGCAGCGCGTCCCGGCCTGATCATCGGCAAGAAGGGCGCGGACATTGAAAAGCTGCGCCGCAAGCTGTCGGACATGACCCAGTCGGAAACTCACCTCAACATCGTTGAAGTGCGCAAGCCGGAAGTCGACGCGACCCTGGTTGCCCAGTCGATTGCTCAGCAGCTCGAACGCCGTATCGCGTTCCGCCGCGCCATGAAGCGTTCGGTTCAGTCAGCCATGCGTCTTGGCGCCGAAGGCATCAAGATCACCTGCGGTGGCCGTCTAGGCGGCGCGGAAATCGCACGGACCGAATGGTACCGCGAGGGCCGGGTTCCGCTTCACACGCTGCGCGCCGATATCGATTACGGCACAGCCGAAGCGAAAACCGCTTATGGAATTTGCGGCGTCAAGGTCTGGATTTTCAAGGGCGAAATTCTTGAACACGATCCAATGGCGTCTGAACGTCGCGCGACTGAAGGCGACGCCTCTGGCGGCAATCGCCGGCGCGAACACGCCTGATTTTGCGCCAGGCAGACAATTCGGAGAATTAGACAATGTTGCAGCCAAAGCGTACCAAGTACCGCAAGCAGTTCAAGGGCCGCATCAAGGGAGTCGCCAAGGGCGGTTCTGACTTGAATTTCGGAGCTTACGGCTTGAAGGCACAAGAACCTGATCGCGTCAACGCGCGTCAGATCGAAGCTGCCCGCCGTGCCATCACGCGTCACATGAAGCGTGCAGGCCGTGTGTGGATCCGCATCTTCCCGGATGTTCCTGTCACCTCCAAGCCGACGGAAGTCCGCATGGGTAAGGGCAAGGGCTCCGTGGATTACTGGGCTGCAAAGGTCAAGCCCGGCCGGATCATGTTCGAAATTGACGGCGTCAGCGAAGAGCTCGCCCGTGAAGCTTTGCGCCTCGGCGCTGCCAAGCTCTCGGTCAAGACGCGCTTCGTACAGCGCATCGCAGAGTAAGGAGACGGATCATGAAAGCCGCAGATGTTCGCGCCTTGAGCGTCGACCAACTCAATGACGAGCTTGCCAAGCTGAAGAAAGAGCAGTTCAACCTGCGTTTTCAGGGCGCCACCGGCCAGCTCGAAAAGACGTCGCGGGTTCAGGAAGTCCGCCGCGATATCGCTCGAATCAAGACTATTGCCCGCCAGAAGGCGGCCTCATCCAAGGCCTAAGGACCGAAGAACATGCCAAAACGCATTCTGCAGGGCACTGTTGTCAGTGACAAGAACGAGAAGACCGTGGTTGTCCGGGTGGAACGTCGTTTCGCGCATCCGGTCATGCGGAAGATTGTTCGTCGCACCAAGAACTACAAGGCGCATGACGAGAACAATCAGTACAAAGTAGGCGACCAGGTTTCCATTCAGGAATGCGCGCCTATTTCCAAAGACAAGTGCTGGACCGTCGTTGAGACTGTCCAGGCCTGAATGATTGGGATTTGAGGCAAGGCGGCTATTGCACCTTGCCGAGAATCCTGTATGAAGCAGGCCATTGGCACGGAACGCCCCGGTAGCGGGCGTTCTTCTGCTTTCAGCGCATGGAAGGTCCCTTCGGGGAAACCACCTTGGCAATATCCTTCCCGCGCAAAAAAGAATTGACTCATAAGCTGGCATAGGGGGCCTTTGCGCCCAACCGTGTCGGTAACAACAAGAAGGCGGCCTGATATGATTCAGATGCAGACAAACCTCGACGTCGCGGATAATTCCGGCGCCCGTCGTGTCATGTGCATCAAGGTTTTGGGCGGTTCGAAGCGGAAGTATGCTTCCATCGGCGACATCATTGTCGTCTCGATCAAGGAAGCCATTCCGCGCGGCCGTGTGAAAAAGGGTGATGTGATGAAGGCGGTTGTCGTACGTACAGCCAAGGACATTCGCCGCGCCGACGGCAGCGTGATCCGGTTCGACCGGAACGCAGCTGTCCTGATCGACAACAAGAAAGAGCCGATCGGCACCCGCATCTTCGGACCGGTTCCGCGCGAGTTGCGCGCCAAGAGCCACATGAAGATCATCTCGCTGGCTCCTGAAGTGCTGTAAGGAACGAACCGATGCAAAAGATCCGCAAAGGCGACAAGGTCGTCGTTCTTACCGGCAAGGACAAGGGCCGTACTGGCGAAGTTCTGGCCGTGATGCCCAAGGAAGACCGTGCGGTTGTCCGTGGTCTGAACATGGTCAAGCGCCACCAGCGCCAGACTCAGACCCAGGAAGCCGGCATTATCAACAAGGAAGCCTCGCTTCACCTCTCCAACCTCGCGGTTGCCGACCCCAAGGACGGCAAGCCGACCCGCGTCGGCTTCCGCATCGAGGGCGAGAAGAAGGTGCGCGTGGCCAAGCGTTCGGGAGTGGTCATCGATGGCTGACGCAAAATACGAGCCAAGGCTCAAGCAGGACTATAACGAGCGTATCCGCCAGGCCATGCAGGAACAGTTCGCCTATGCGAACAACATGCAGATCCCGCGCATGGACAAGATCGTGATCAATATGGGTGTTGGCGAAGCTACGGCTGACTCCAAGAAGCCAGCGATTGCAGCCGAGGATCTTGCTGCGATTGCCGGCCAGAAGCCGGTCATCACCCGCGCTCGCAATTCGATTGCCGGCTTCAAGCTGCGTGAACAGATGCCGATCGGCGCCAAGGTCACGCTGCGCGGCACCCGCATGTTTGAATTCATGGATCGTCTGATCACCATCGCGCTGCCGCGCGTACGTGACTTTCGCGGCCTGAACCCGAAGAGCTTTGACGGCCGTGGCAACTTTGCCATGGGCATCAAGGAGCACATCGTGTTTCCGGAGGTCAACTACGACAAGGTTGACCAGATCTGGGGCATGGACATCATCGTTTGCACGACGGCAAACACGGACGACGAAGCACGCGCTCTGTTGAAAGAGTTCAACTTCCCGTTCCGCCAGTAATCGTAACGGCATTCGTAAAAAGGATATCTGATCATGGCGAAAGTCAGCGCAATTCAAAAGAACAAGCGCCGCCGCAATCTGGTCGCTCGCGACGCTGCAAAGCGCGCCGCACTCAAGGCGATCACCCATAACCAGGAGCTTCCGATCGAGGAACGCTTCCGAGCAACCCTGAAGCTGGCTGAATTGCCGCGCAACGGGTCCAAGGTTCGTGTTCGCAACCGTTGCCAGGTGACTGGTCGTCCGCGTGCGTATTATCGCAAGTTGGGCATGTCCCGTATTGCACTGCGTGATCTCGGGTCCATGGCCAAGGTGCCTGGCCTGGTCAAGTCGAGCTGGTAAGGAGCGCGTAATATGGCAATGACTGATCCACTGGGCGATATGCTCACACGAATCCGCAACGGCGTTGCTCGCCGTAAGTCGTCGGTATCCACTCCTGCTTCCAAGCTGCGCGCTCGCGTGCTCGATGTTTTGCAGGCTGAAGGCTATATCCGCGGATACACCGAAGTGGCGTTCGACAATGGCAAGGCGGAACTGAGCATTGAGCTCAAGTACCATGAAGGCGCGCCGGTGATCCGCGAGATCGCCCGTGTTTCCAAGCCCGGCCGGCGTGTTTACGTCTCCGTTAAGTCCATTCCGCAGGTCGCCAACGGCCTCGGCATCACGATCCTTTCGACTCCGAAGGGCGTTTTGGCCGATCATGTTGCGCGCGAGCACAATGTTGGTGGCGAGGTTCTCTGCTCGATCTTCTGATCGTGCAGAACCTCCAACTCGAACAGACAGGTTGAACAATGTCTCGTATCGGTAAAAAACCCGTCCCGGTTCCTGCCGGTGTCACTGCGACAATCGACGGCCATAAAGTGGTCGCCAAGGGTCCCAAGGGCGAATTGAGCTTCGTTGCAAACGATGAAGTCTCGATCAAGCTCGAAGACAACTCGGTTGTCGTGACGCCCAACGATAACTCCAAGGGCGCCCGCTCCAAGTGGGGCATGTCCCGCACCATGATCTCCAACATCCTGACTGGGGTGAAGGACGGTTATGAGCGCAAGCTTGAAATCAACGGCGTGGGTTATCGCGCCGCGATGCAGGGACAGAACCTGCAGCTGGCTCTTGGCTTTAGCCATGATGTCGTTTATCAGCCGCCGAAAGGCGTCAACATTGCTTGCCCGAAGCCGACGGAAATCGTCATCACCGGCATCGACAAGCAGGTGCTTGGCCAAGTTGCTGCTGAGATCCGCGCCTATCGCAAACCTGAGCCCTACAAGGGCAAGGGCGTTAAATATGCTGAAGAGCGGATTGTCCGCAAAGAAGGCAAGAAGAAGTAAGGAAGACGCGAAATGGCTAGCAGGAAACAATCCCTTACGCGTCGGTCCGCTCGTGTCCGCCGCCAGCTTAAAGCGGTGGCCAATGGCCGTCCGCGCCTGTCGGTTCATCGCTCGTCGAAGAACATCTACGCGCAGATCATTGATGATGCCGCAGGCCGTACGCTTGTTGCAGCTTCAACGCTTGACACCGGCCTTCGTGGCGGGCTCAAGACCGGCGCCGATGTCTCCGCCGCAGCTGCGGTTGGCAAGTTGATTGCCGAACGTGCGACCGAGGCGGGCGTCAAGGACGTGGTCTTTGACCGTGGCGCTTTCATCTATCACGGCCGTATCAAGGCTCTCGCTGAAGCAGCCCGCGAAGGCGGTCTGAGCTTCTAAGTCAACCCAGCCGATTGATTCCGGAAAAGAATAAGGAACAGGACAATGGCCAAGGAAGGTCGCCGCGATAACCGCGGTAGAGACGACGAGCGCGATAGCGAATTCGTCGACAAGCTCGTACACATCAACCGTGTCGCAAAGGTCGTCAAGGGCGGCCGGCGCTTCGGTTTCGCAGCCCTGGTGGTTGTTGGAGATCAGAAGGGCCGCGTTGGCTTTGGACACGGCAAGGCGCGTGAAGTGCCGGAAGCAATCCGCAAGGCCACTGAATCGGCCAAGCGCGATCTGATTTTCGTACCACTGCGCTCCGGCCGGACCCTGCATCACGATGTGCATGGCCGCCATGGCGCGGGTAAGGTGCTGCTTCGCGCAGCCAAGCCTGGTACCGGCATCATCGCCGGTGGTCCGATGCGTGCGGTTTTCGAAACCCTGGGTATGCAGGATGTTGTGGCCAAGTCGACCGGTTCGTCGAACCCGTACAACATGATCCGCGCAACTTTTGACGCGCTCAAGAGCCAGATGCACCCCAAGGACATCGCCTCGCAGCGCGGCATGAAGTACTCCACGCTCCAGGAACGCCGCGGTGTATCCGCCGGCGCCGAAGAGTAATCGGGCGTCCGCCTTTATCGTAGTAGGGAGCCAAGACCATGGCTGACAATAAAAAGGGCAAGACGGTTACTGTCGAACAGACCGGCAGCCCGATTCGCCGCCCGAACGTTCAGCGCCAGACGCTGATCGGTTTGGGCCTCAACAAGATGCACCGCCGCCGGACCCTCGAGGACACACCGTCCGTTCGTGGCATGATCCGTTCGGTCAGCCACCTCGTTCGCGTCGTCGACGAGCAGTGAGTGGGAGTGAACTGTCATGAAACTCAATGAGATCACCGACAACGAAGGCGCCACCAAGAACCGCAAGCGGGTAGGCCGCGGCATCGGTTCGGGTTCCGGCAAGACCGGTGGCCGTGGCGTCAAGGGTCAGAAATCCCGTGGAGGCGTTGCCATCAACGGTTTTGAAGGCGGCCAGATGCCAATTTACCGGCGTCTGCCAAAGCGCGGCTTCAAGAACATCTTCTCGACCGACTTCAATGTCGTCTCGGTCGGCCGTGTTCAGACCGCTATCGACGCTGGCAAGCTCGATGCCAAGAGCCCGATTGATGCAGCAGCCCTCAAGGCTGCCGGCGTGATCCGCCGCATCAAGGACGGCGTGCGAATTCTCGCCGACGGCGATGTGAAGGCCAAACTCACACTTGAAGTGGCAGGCGCTTCGCGCACCGCCATCGAAAAGGTCGAAAAGGCCGGCGGTTCGATCAAGCTGCTCGCTCCTGCGCCAGCTCCGGCTGCTGCGGAAGAGTAAAATATTTTTGACCGCCCGGTGGTTCACATCGGGCGGTTTTCGTCCCATATGGGGTGAGCTTGTGCATTAACACGCGCAGGCTAGGGCAGGCGCCAGGCATCTATTATCCGGCCAGGCAGCAAAGTCCGGTGAAACCAACTCAGACCCTCCGGAGATGATCGGGTTCATCAGGCGCCGGATGGGCCTCGCGGAGAACGCAATGGCATCTGCAGCCGAACAACTCGCTTCCAATTTGAATTTCGGGGCTTTCGCCAAGGCGGAAGACCTCAAAAAGCGGATCTGGTTTACGCTTGGTGCGTTGCTGGTGTACCGGCTGGGAACCTATATCCCGTTGCCGGGTATCAATCCCGATGCGTTTGCGCAGGCCTTTCAGGGCCAGTCGGGCGGCATTCTCGGCCTGTTCAACATGTTTGCGGGCGGCGCTGTCGAGCGCATGGCCATTTTCGCGCTCGGCATCATGCCCTACATCTCTGCCTCGATCATCATACAGCTGATGACATCGGTCATTCCGACACTTGAGCAACTCAAGAAGGAAGGCGAGCAGGGCCGCAAGGTCATCAACCAGTACACCCGTTACGGTACTGTGCTGCTTGGCACTGTTCAGGCCTACGGCATTGCCGTCGGTCTCGAATCGGGCAGCGGCATCGTCACCGATCCGGGCTGGTTCTTCCGCATTGCAACGGTGATCACCCTTGTTGGCGGCACCATGTTCCTGATGTGGCTCGGTGAACAGATCACCGCGCGCGGCATCGGCAACGGCATTTCGCTGATCATTTTCTCGGGGATTGTTGCAGCACTGCCGACGGCTGTTGCCGGAACTCTCGAACTGGGCCGCACCGGCGCGCTGTCGACAGGGCTGATCATTGCCGTGATCGTGGTCGCCATCGCCGTGATTGCGTTCATCGTCTTCATCGAGCGTGCGCAGCGGCAATTGCTGATCCAGTATCCCAAGCGCCAGGTTGGTTCACGCATGTTCCAGGGCGATACGTCGCACCTGCCGCTCAAGCTCAACACCGCCGGTGTGATTCCGCCGATCTTCGCATCCTCGCTGCTTCTTTTGCCGGCGACGATTGCGGGCTTTGCCAACACCGGAGACATGCCGGTATGGGCGTCGACGTTGCTGGCTTCACTCGGACACGGTCAGCCTGCCTATATGGCGCTCTATGCCGCAATGATCGGCTTTTTCGCGTTCTTCTATACGGCAATCGTGTTCAATCCGAAGGACACCGCCGACAATCTCAAACGTCATGGCGGATTCATTCCGGGGTTCCGTCCTGGCGAGCGCACCGCTGAATATATCGATTACGTTCTGACGCGAATCACCGTGATTGGCGCCATGTACCTGATTTTCGTTTGTCTCTTACCCGAATTTCTAATCGCGCAAACCGGCGTTCCGTTCTATCTGGGTGGTACGTCGCTGTTGATCGTCGTCTCGGTGACGCTTGACACGGTTGCGCAGATTCAGGGACATCTGATTGCCCAGCAATATGAGGGGCTGATCAAGAAGTCCAAACTTCGGGGAGGCAAGAAGGGACGATGAGACTTATTCTGTTGGGACCGCCAGGCGCGGGGAAGGGGACCCAGGCTCAGCGTCTGGTCGAGAAACATTCGATCCCGCAATTGTCCACCGGCGATATGCTGCGTGCGGCGGTTGCCGCCGGCACCGAAGTCGGCAAGCGCGCCAAGGCTGTCATGGATGCCGGTGAACTGGTGTCCGACGACATCGTCAACGCAATCGTGTCCGAGCGCATCGACGAAGCCGATTGCGCCAACGGCTTTATTCTTGATGGCTATCCGCGCACGCTTGTTCAGGCGGATGCCGTTGAAACCATGCTCGATGCCAAAGACATGAAGCTTGATTGCGTGATCGAACTTCAGGTCGATGACAAGGCTCTGGTGGGGCGCATCGTCAAACGGGCCGAAGAAGCTGCTGCCGCAGGCAAGCCGGTTCGCAAGGACGACAATCCGGTGGTGTTTGAAGAACGCTTGCGCGAATATTACAAGAAGACCGCGCCGCTGACCGGCTATTACTACGCCAAGGGCTCGCTTTGCACCGTCGATGGCATGGGCAGCATTGATGCGGTGACGGAAGAGATCGAGGCGGTTCTGGCGTCGCTCTGATCTTGGCTGGAGCATCCGACAGGACGGTTTTCGAGTTGATGACCGGCCTGTCGCCGGACTTCCGGTCGAAAATAAGACACCGGAGAGGTTGACGAAAGCCTGTCTGTTCCGCTAAGAGCCGTGCAACTCGCGACATGCAAGCGATCGGTGCGATTCCTCGAAGGCTTGAGGAAACGGCTCTGGTCGCTTTTAAGCGTGTCGGGATGATGGATAAAGCATACGCTGATCGGGCCTGTGGGTTTGGCCGGTGTTTGTGAATGGACTACCCCGCAAGGGCCGGCCTCCACCGGACGCGGGTCAACAATAACCCGCCGGCCCGACCGGCCCACATGGAGAAGCACATGGCCCGCATAGCAGGCGTTAATATTCCGACCAACAAGCGCGTTGTCATCGCGCTGACCTACATTCATGGTATCGGCAGCAAGTTTGCCCAGGATATCGTGGAAAAGGTCGGTATCCCGCTGGATCGTCGCGTCAACCAGCTTTCGGACTCCGAAGTGCTGCAGATCCGCGAAACCATCGACCGTGACTATCAGGTTGAAGGCGATCTGCGTCGTGAGAATTCGATGAACATCAAGCGTCTGATGGATCTGGGCTGCTACCGCGGTCTTCGCCATCGTCGCGGTCTGCCGGTGCGCGGACAGCGCACTCACACCAATGCCCGCACCCGCAAGGGTCCGGCAAAGGCGATTGCCGGCAAGAAGAAGTAATGGGTTTCGCCTGACCGGCGGCAAGAGTTTCAAGGCGGTGGATCTTCTGACCACCGCTTTGAGTTTGAGCGTCCGGCAAGGTGCCTCCCGGTGGAGCCGCTGGTGTTACGGCGGTGCTGATATCTCGAAAGGAAAAGAACATGGCTAAAGATAGCACGGTGCGTGTCAAGCGCCGCGAACGCAAAAACATTTCGTCGGGCGTTGCCCACGTCAATTCGACCTTCAACAACACGATGATCACCATCACCGATGCTCAGGGCAATACAATTTCCTGGTCCTCGGCCGGTTCGAAGGGTTTCAAGGGGTCGCGTAAATCGACACCGTTCGCAGCGCAGATGGCTGCTGAAGACGCCGCCAAGAAGGCGCAGGATCACGGCATGAAGACGCTCGAAGTCGAGGTTTGCGGTCCGGGATCGGGTCGTGAGTCCGCGCTTCGCGCGCTGCAGGCAGCCGGTTTCACCATCACCTCGATCCGTGATGTGACGCCGATCCCGCACAATGGCTGCCGTCCGCGCAAGAAGCGCCGCGTCTAAGCGAGTTCCGAATTTGCGACGGGCAAGGTTCATCCTTCGTCCGTCCGATCCTCTTCTCACTTGGCCGCACGATTGGATGGTGCGGCAACAGGAAGGCAACTGACATGATTCAGAAAAACTGGCAGGAACTGATCAAGCCAAGCAAGGTGGAGTTCAACACCGCGAGCCGTACACAGGCTTCCGTGGTTGCTGAGCCGCTCGAGCGTGGCTTCGGCCTGACACTGGGCAACGCGCTGCGCCGCGTGCTTTTGTCCTCGCTGCGCGGCGCTGCCGTCACCGCAGTGCAGATCGATGGCGTGCTGCATGAATTCTCCTCGATCCCGGGCGTTCGTGAAGATGTCACCGACATCATTCTCAACATCAAGGAAATCGCCATCCGCATGGAAGGCGACGAAGCCAAGCGCATGGTTGTGCGCAAGCAGGGTCCTGGTGTTGTCCGTGCAGGTGACATCCAGACAGTGGGTGATATCGAGATCCTCAATCCGGAACATCCGCTGTGCACGCTCGATGAGGGTGCTGAGATCCGCATGGAATTCACCGTCAATAACGGCAAGGGCTACGTGCCGGCTGACCGCAATCGTGCCGAAGACGCGCCGATCGGTCTTATCCCGGTCGACAGCCTCTACTCGCCGGTCAAGAAGTGCTCCTACAAGGTGGAAAACACCCGTGAAGGACAGGTTCTCGATTATGACAAGCTGACGCTGAACATCGAAACCGATGGTTCGGTCAGCGGCGAGGATGCTGTGGCTTATGCAGCCCGTATCCTTCAGGACCAGCTCGGCGTGTTCGTCAACTTCGACGAGCCGCAGAAGGAAGTCCACGAGGAAACCGTCGCCGAACTGGCTTTCAATCCGTCGCTTCTCAAGAAGGTCGACGAACTGGAGCTCTCGGTCCGCTCGGCAAACTGCCTGAAGAACGACAACATCGTCTATATCGGCGACCTGATTCAGAAGACCGAAGCCGAAATGCTGCGGACTCCGAACTTTGGCCGCAAGTCACTCAACGAGATCAAGGAAGTCTTGGCTTCCATGGGCCTGCATCTGGGTATGGAAGTTCCGTCCTGGCCGCCGGAAAACATCGAAGATCTCGCCAAGCGTTACGAAGATCAGTATTAAACCGTCAAACGGCAGGCGTGCGCCTGCATGTGAAGGAGACAGGCCATGCGCCACGGAAATTCAGGCCGCAAGCTGAATCGCACCTCGAGCCACCGCAAGGCGATGTTCGCCAACATGGCGACTTCGCTCATCGAACACGAGCAGATCGTGACCACCTTGCCGAAGGCCAAGGAAATCCGTCCGATCGTTGAAAAGCTCGTCACGCTCGGCAAGCGCGGCGACCTGCATGCCCGCCGTCAGGCGATCTCGCAGATCCGCGACAATGATGCTGTACGCAAGCTGTTTGACAGCATTGCCACCCGCTACGCCACCCGCAACGGCGGCTATATCCGGATCATGAAGGCTGGTTTCCGGACCGGCGACAACGCGCCGATGGCCGTGGTTGAATTCGTGGATCGCGATCCGGATGCCAAGGGCTCGAAGGATCGCGCTCGCGTTGAAGCCGAAGCTGCTGCCGAAGACGAAGCCGCGTAAGCGCTTCCAATTCTGCCAGATGCTTTACATCGAATGGCCGGGTGCTTTGTGCGCCCGGCCATTTTGGTTTGAGCGGTCAAGCTGGTTCAGATCGTGCGAAAATCTGCAGTTTTTCTTCAGTGACGAATTGTACAGAGAAAGCGAGAATGCGCGTCACGCGGCTCCGGTTTGTTGCGACGCGAATTACCCCTCGGGAGCGAATTTGCGCTAGCCAACTATCGCGAGAATTGTTGATTTGAATCAACTGGTCTTGGCACTCCACAGCTATCATCCCCCGTCCGGGTAACACTCGATTTGGGAGGATATGATGTCGACTCTGACGGTATTCCGTAATGACAAGGACGAGCTTTATTTGCCGTTTCTCGGCAAGTTCTATGAAGGCATTGCCCAACCGATGGCCTGGAGCCTTTTCCGGCTGGCGGTGGGCGGTGCGTTGGTCCTGGAAGGGTGGCCCAAGATTGTCGCGCCCTTTGCTCAATCTGGCTTCGTGGAAGGATTGGGCTTTGCTCCTGGGTGGTTCTGGTCGCCGGCGTTGGCGGCGATGCAGTTTTTCGGTGGAATGTTGATTGCTGTAGGTCTTTTTACCCGTCCGGTAGCGCTCGCCAATGGCATCATGCTGGCCATCACTTTGTGGTTTCATTACAGCCACCCTTATGGTGATGCTTTCCTTACCCAGGCAGGTATTGATGCGCTCAAGGCCGGTGGAGATCTTTTCACTCCGGAAGGTCTGGCGCGGTTGGGCGACGGCGGCACCAGGTTCTTGCATCAGGTCCAGTCCAAGGCGGAACTCAATTCATTGTTCTGGGCCGGCGGCGCCTTCCTGTTCGCGGCTTTTGGCGGCGGTTATTTGTCGCTCGACCGGTTGCTGTTCAAAAAGCAGTTTTGATTTGAAACATGTCGCGCAAACCTGTGCAGCGGCTTTGCGCGACATGAAAAAACTTGCAGCCGACGCGCGGTAGGTGCGTTGTTCCACGACTCTCTAAGAGTCGGTCCGGAAAGTTATTCATTTTGAACAGAGCCTT
>TARA_R110002051_G_scaffold941_2_pt1 | contig 15763 bp, 13 predicted proteins | sample TARA_R110002051 | Tara Oceans TARA_R110002051 (sample SAMEA4397023) | marine metagenome | biome: Polar Biome; feature: [MES] marine water layer (ENVO:01000295) within the mesopelagic zone...; material: water (ENVO:00002006), including particulate matter (ENVO:01000060) such as......
ATTGATAGCCTTTTATTTATAAGTAATTATTGATACTTTGTTGAGTGCAATAAACCGCTTATGAACTCAAAATTGCTATATTAGTGGCACTGTCGTCAATAATAACTATTAAAAAGGATAAAGACAATGACTCAAAAATCATTTCCAATCGCGCCTGAATTCCTTGCCACCGCCAATGTTACTGCCGAGCAGTATGCTGAACAATATAAGCAATCCATTGCGTCACCTGAAGCGACAGATGCTTTTTGGGCGAAGCGTGCCGAGCTGATTGATTGGATAAAAAAGCCCACCAAAATCAGTGACGTCAGCTACGACTTAGACGATTTTCGCATTAAGTGGTTTGAGGATGGCGAGCTGAATATTTCAGTCAACTGTCTGGATCGCCATGTCAAAAATAACCCCTACAAGCCTGCCATCATTTGGGAAGGGGATCATCCTTCTCTACATAAAATCATCTCATTTAAAGAGCTGCATGAAGCGGTTTGTCGCTTAGGTAATGCCATGCGCAAGCTTGGGGTCAAAAAGGGCGATCGCGTGACCCTTTATATGCCGATGATACCGGAAGCCATGGTCGCCATGCTGGCATGTACGCGTATCGGCGCGGTACATTCAGTGGTATTTGGCGGTTTTTCTGCTGAGAGCTTGGGTAATCGTATCATTGATAGCCAGTCCAAACTGGTCATCACTGCTGATGAAGGTATCCGTGGTAATAAACGTACGCCACTCAAAGCCAATGTCGATCGCGCGCTGGATATGGATGGTACAGACAGCGTCAGCAATGTCATCGTCGTCCACCGTACGGGCAACTCTGTGCCGATGAGTGGTCGCCGCGATATCTGGTATCACAGCTTGGTCGATGGTGAGTCGCAGCACTGCGAACCTGAAGTGATGAATGCAGAAGACCCGCTGTTTTTATTATATACCTCAGGATCAACAGGTAAGCCAAAAGGCGTGTTGCATACTACAGGTGGCTATATTACTTATGCGCTGTCCACGTTTCGTGATGTTTTTGATATCAAAGAGGATGATGTATACTGGTGTACCGCAGACGTCGGTTGGGTAACAGGTCATACCTACGCCACTTACGCACCGCTTGCCAATGGTACCACGACGGTGATGTTTGAGGGCGTGCCAGAGTATCCGACATGGGCGCGCATTGGGCATATCATTGATAAGCACCAAATCACTGTCTTATATACCGCGCCGACCGCTATCCGCGCCATGATGAAAGAGGGCAATACCTTTGTTCGTGAGTCTGCGCGCTCAAGTCTGCGCTTACTTGGGACAGTTGGTGAGCCTATCAATCCTGAAGCGTGGGACTGGTACTATCATATCGTCGGTGGCGGTAAGTGTCCGGTTGTTGATACATGGTGGCAGACAGAAACGGGCGGTGTTATGCTCGCGCCAATACCGGGGACGGTGGCAATGAAGCCGGGCGCAGCGATGAATCCGCTATACGGAATCATACCAGAAGTCATTGATACCGATGGCGTCGCACTCGATGGTGCTGCTGAGGGTAATTTGGCAATTAATAGTAGCTGGCCGGGTCAAATGCGTACTATTTATAAAGACCATGCGCGGTTTTTAGCGACATACTTTACCGAATATCCCGGCTATTATTTTACGGGTGATGGGGTGCAGCGTGATGAAGATGGTCACTATTGGATTACCGGTCGTGTCGACGATGTGCTTAATGTGTCAGGACATCGACTGGGTACTGCAGAGATTGAAAGCGCGATAGTTGCCCACCCAGCGACGGCAGAGGCAGCAGTGGTAGGAATGCCGCACGATATACGTGGTATGGGAATTTGCGCTTTTGTTATTTTAAAGTCGAGTGAAACGGCAACTGAGTTATTAAAAGCAGAATTAAACCGTCATGTACGCTCTGAGATTGGTCCGATTGCCAATCTAGATGCCATCTATATGGTCAATGTGTTACCCAAAACGCGCTCTGGTAAAATCATGCGCCGCATATTGCGTAGTCTTGCCGCAGGACAATATGTTGGACTCGGTGATTTATCCACTCTTGCTGACAGCTCAGTTATCAACGAGCTCGTCGAAGTGGTCAAGATAGAACGGGCAAAATCACATTGATTGTTCAATATCAATAAAATTTGAATAGGATCAATGCTTAAAAATGATTGGAAGCTAAGGTAAAAAGCCATGCTATAAAAATAGCATGGCTTTTTACCGAGATATCATTGGTATAGTCGGTCCTAAATAAAAGAAATACAAACATTATAAAGTACTACTGGGGTTAATTTTTCTTGCTTGCTGTGCCCATGCAGACAGAGGCTGCAAATAATTAACCCTAGTAGTTCTGTACCCTTTTAAAAGTGGATTAACTATATTAGCAGGCTGTAGAGGTTCAATATTTTTTAGAATCACCCCCTTATTTTCATCTGACTACTTATTATTTTGCCAAATATTCTACAAGGTTTATTGTCATTATGACTGATTCTACTTTGCATGCGACTCAACAATCCATACCGAAAATTGCCATTATCGGTGGTGGTTTGACCGGTTTATTTACGGCCACTTTATTGGAGCGCGCGTTTACTAACGACAATGCCAACGTTGCTGTTAAAAGCAAGTCGGTCGTGCCAAACATTGTTATTTTTGAGAAGTCCCGTAGCGTCGGTCGTTTAGCAACACGTTATTGCACGGGCAGTGCGACACATAAAAACTGGCAATGGGCATTTGGTGCGCAGTTTTTTACTGCTAAGAGTAACGATTTTCAACTTTTTATCAAACCTTGGTTAAAAACAGGTTTACTACAGCCGTGGCGCGCCAATGTAGTGGATTTAATACCTTCTTATGATGCCGCTCAGACTGCCGATATCCAAATCAAGGAAAAGTGGAGCAGCGCCCAAGCGCGTTATATCAGCACGCCCAAAATGACCAGTTGGGGTCGCGTATTGGCTGATGAACTAGCGCATACCACTATAAAATTTAAAACCCGTGTGGCGCCATTATGTAACGAGCATTTTATAGAACAAAATGAGACTAAGAGCAAAACTGAGCTGTTTGATGAAAATGGCAACAGCCTTGGAAATTTTGATTGGGTTATTTGTACAGCGCCCAATGCTCAAGCTGTGGAGCTAATGGCAGATAGCAATTTTAAAGAGCTTGCAAAAATTAGTATGCCACAGATGCAGGCCTGTTATACCTTGATGCTTGGGTGGGATAAAGAGCAGCCATTACCTGCTACGCTGCAGACTTCGTCGACTTTATGGGATGTAGCGTACGTGCAGGATTCGCTGCTCGATCGCATCTTTATCGAACATCAGAAGCCTGCACATGACACCCTATTACCAAGTGTCACTATTCATGCCCGGAACGATTGGTCAGAGAGGCATGTCGATGAGGATATAGAGGTAGTAAAAGCAATCTTGCTACAAGCAGCAAAGCACGCGTTGAGCTGGGATGAAGATAGTACGCCAAGCCAAATCGACTGTCATCGTTGGCGTTATGCAGCAACTCTTAAACAGCCTGATCACAAAGAGTTAGGTATCTTAGTTGATGAGCCGCGTCAATGGATTGTCAGTGGCGATTGGTGCGGACAAGGTAACATCGAAAGCTGCTATCAGATGGCAAGACAAACCGTAGCAAAAATCTGCGCTGACTAAATCAGTTAAAAACGATGACTTAAATCGTATTTTGTAAAACAATAAACAAGCTCATAACCAATACTAAAAATTAAAACGTGTATCGCTATAAGAGGAGTTAGTACGCTATGTTTGTATTTGATATCGATATGGAGCTGATGCAATTTCATTTTTTTCAATTGGGAATTGCTTTTATTCTCTCTTTGCCGATTGCACTCAACCGCGAGATGAAAGACAACGGCGCAGGGCTTAGAACCTTTCCTTTAGTGACCATTGCTTCCTGTGCTTTTATGCTCGTTGGCATGGATATTTATGATGCGAATGGTGAGGCGAGAATCATGTACGCCATTATCACTGGCATGGGTTTTATCGGTGGTGGCGCGATATTCAAAAACGAACAGGGCTCAAAAGGCACGGCAACGGCAGCAAGCCTTTGGAATACCGGTGCTATTGGTATTTCGGTCGCTTATGGGCGTTATGAGATTGCGATTATCTTGTCTGTGGTTGGCTTTTTGATCTTGCAATTCTCTGAGCCGTTTAAGTCAAAAAACAAGCTGTAGAAACCAAGAAAAGTACTGCGAGGTGAAATATAAAGAACACCCAGCGGATAACTTTACTAAATATAGTTGATCCATTTTTAAAAGAGCACAACATTACTGGGGTTAATTATTCGCCGCCTTTGTCTGCATAGGCACAGCAAGCAAAAAAAGAGCCCACGGAGGAGATACCGTGGACTGAGGAAAACTTATCATGCGATCAAATGAAAAATCATCAGCCACAAATAAGTTGATACAAATTTATTATTATTACTAGCCGTTGTTCTTACTATTGATATTTGGTTAAAAAGAGACGGTTCAAGATATTATTACATCTATTTACAATGTTTAGTGTACGAGTGTATCGATATTTCCGGCTCATGATAACCGACATTTAGCCTAAAAATCGCTCAATTATCAAAATATACGCTTGGTATAAACGATAGCTACACAGATGGCATGACGACTTGCCTGAAAAATGCTAAGCTATCTGCCATTATTAGGTCAATATTAAACTGGGTTTGCCATGACTGAGAGCACGCATTTGCATCCGCAGGAGCCGTCAAGTACGCAGAGTAACAAGAGTATCTTTAATTTGCCCAATAACCTGACGATTGCGCGTATCTTAATGATTCCACTATTCGTCGCCATTGCTTATTGGCCGCCTGCTATGGGGATTGGCATGCCAGCAATCTCAGATAACGTGATTGCAAAGGTTGGCATGAGTGACTTTAGCGACAGTCTATTGCGTCACTTGTTATTAACCGGCGTTTTTATACTAGCGGCAATTACCGATTGGCTTGATGGCTATTTTGCCCGTAAGCTCAATGTGGTATCAGCCTTTGGTCGATTTTTAGACCCCGTCGCTGACAAGCTAATGGTGGCAGCCGCGCTCATTATCTTAGTACAATGGCATCCCAATATCATCATGGCGATAGCTGCGATTGTGATTATCTCGCGTGAAATTGCGGTATCGGCATTGCGTGAATGGATGGCAGAACTGGGCAAAAGTACCAGTGTGGCGGTGTCTTATGTTGGTAAATTGAAAACCACTTTTCAGATGATAGCGATTACAGTGCTTTTGTTAAACTGGCAATCGCTTGAAACCATCGGCTATGTGTTGATGGTAGCGGCAGTGATTCTAACGTTATGGTCGATGATGATTTATCTTAAAGCTGCTTGGCCTTATCTAAAACAAAGTGGTTAAGAGGTTGCTAAATATAGTCAGTGAAAAGTAATATCGACACATTATATATTGCTGGTATCAATTTTTCTTGCTTGCTGTGCCCATGCAGACAGAGGCTGCAAAAAATTTGTACCAGCAGTACCGTAGCGTTTTTAGAGTATTTTGGCTTTAGATAGCGGCTAAATCTCTTGATTTGCTGTTAAACCCATAAAATCCAGTCAATAAAAAACGCCAGTTGTATCAGCTACTGGCGTTTTTTATGATAAAAATTTTGTTTTTATCGATTCAATAGTTTACTGATAAATTATAAAGAAACAGAAAAGGTCTCGCCCATATCTTCAGCAGTTTTGCCTTCTTGTACGGCTGCCGCTGCCATCTTAAACATATTTACTACGGTGCTGCCACTAAGCCAGCATTCTGCACCATGAGGCACAACCTTAATCAATTGTACGTTTTCATCTTCCTTACCATGCTCAAAAAAGGCGCTATAAACCGGCGACCAAAGCTCATCCAATTTAGCTTTGTCTGTTGGTAATTCAGCGTTAGCACTGATAGAAACAAAGTTCTTTTCATCTTGAGTGGCATAAGTCAGCCCGATTCTTGCATCGTCTTGAATATCCTTTACGACATCTGATTTTTTATCGCCGATAAACCAGATTTCTTTAGTTTCAAGATTGACTTCGCTTGTGGTCATCGGCCACGCATGGATATCGCCTTTTTTATTGCTGGTACTCATCATGGCAAATTTCACGTCTTTGATGACGGCTTGGATTTTATCGAGATGCTCTTGGTTACTCATGGTGGATATCCTTTTTCATTATCGTAAATAAATTATGAATTTATAGTTGTTAGGGAAATAGTTGTTAGGGAAATAGCCTTAAGGGGTTAGTGTAGACAAACCGTTTATTTCATAAAAACTGGCTTTATAAAAACCAGCTCATCAAGAACTGCTACCTAGCATAGCGATTACAGGTAGGTTATTTATATAGGTTGCCAGTAAGGCGATGTGAGGGTTTGTAAGGATTATAAGCTTTAGGTAAAAATTGTAACGCTGTGCCGTCAGGCTTGCTGCTGTGAGAGAAAATCGGCACTATTTGCCCAATGCTGCTTCATAATATTACCGAAGCAATTGGCAATTTATCTTGGTTTTGTCCTGCTTATTACAGGGCTTCTTGTTATAATACGCGAACCATTTACTTAGCATGGCAGAGATGCCTGTTATTGCCTATATCCTGTGGAATATGCCTTTATGATGACCATCGCCGGACAACCGTTTCTTACCGATTTTCAGACGCAGCAACTCATCAGTCAGTTTCAGCAAAAAACCGAGCTAAATGTCAGCCAAATTCATACCCAGCAAGTGTATGTGTTATCACGAGAACTCGAAGGTGATGAGCATAAAAAAGCGCTAGACTTACTTGCTGTCGACCGTACTACTGTCCTTGCAGCCCCAAAGAACAACCAGTTACAAGTCATCGTTAGTCCACGTTTTGGCACCATATCGCCATGGGCAAGTAAAGCGACCGATATTTTTAACAACTGTGAAATTAAAATCAATCGCGTTGAGCGTGTCATTGTTTATACGCTAACCGTCGATGGAAAAGCAGACGGCGACGTTAGTAAAAGTCAGCTGAGCGAAACACTACCAGTAGACGCTGAGCAATTATTGTTCGACAAAATGACGCAAAGCTTAGTCTATGATTTGGCGGCTGTTAATCATCTGTTTGACGATGGACAACCAGCATCACTGAATCATATTGATGTCATCGGACAAGGTCAGGCAGCGTTAGAATCTGCCAATACAGAATTTGGCTTTGCGCTATCGAGCGAAGATATTGATTATCTGATGAATGCCTATGTTAATGAGCTAAAACGCAATCCAACCGACGTTGAGCTGATGATGTTTGCACAAGCCAACTCAGAGCATTGCCGTCATAAGATTTTCAACGCTGAGTGGACCGTTGATGGCGAAGTTCAGCCAAAATCATTATTTCAGATGATTAAAAATACTTATAAAGCCAATCCGCAAGGTATTTTGTCTGCTTATAAAGACAATGCCGCTGTGATGGCAGGCGCAGAAGGTATGCGTTTCTATCCTATTCCTGTTTCTAATACTGATGATGCCGCTGACGCCAACTCTGCTCATATTTATGATTTCCATCAAGAAGAAATCGATATCTTAATGAAAGTCGAGACTCATAACCATCCAACGGCGATTGCCCCTTATGCGGGTGCAGCGACGGGTGCAGGTGGTGAGATTCGTGATGAAGGCGCAACGGGTCGCGGCGGTAAGCCAAAAGCGGGTCTAACAGGGTTCCACGTCTCACATTTGCATATCCCAGAGCTTGCCGAGAAATGGGAGCAGTCAGGTCAATTAAGCACGCAGGATTATGGTACACCGGATCGTATGGCAACCAGTCTTGAAATTATGACGGAAGCGCCACTCGGTTCAGCCAATTTCTCAAACGAATTTGGTCGTCCAAATTTATGCGGGTATTTCCGTAGTTTCCAATTGGATACGTCAGTAGCTAAAGACGGCAGCCAAATGCGCGGCTATCATAAGCCAATCATGCTGGCTGGCGGTTATGGCAATATCAAACGTAACTTGATTGAAAAAAACAGCATTCAACAAGGTGATTTATTAATCGTCCTTGGTGGTCCAGCCATGCAAATTGGTTTGGGCGGCGGCGCGGCATCTTCTGTTGATAGTGGTTCACTTGATGAAGGCTTAGACTTTGCATCCGTTCAGCGTGATAACGCTGAGATGGAGCGTCGCTGTCAAGAAGTGATGGATCGCTGCTGGGCGCTAGCGGGTAATGATGTCGATGCGAGCAATAATGGTAAAGACGGTAACCCAATCGTCTCATTGCATGACGTCGGGGCAGGCGGTCTATCGAATGCGATGCCTGAGCTGGTCAATGACCATGAAATGGGTGCAATACTCAATCTACGTAAGATTCCATCGCTAGAAGCTGGCATGTCACCAATGGCGATTTGGTCAAATGAGGCGCAAGAGCGTTATGTTTTAGCAATTCGTCCTGAAAGTGAGGCTCAGTTTGATGCGATTTGTGCTCGTGAGCGCTGCCCGTATGCGATTTTAGGAACGGCAACTGATATTCGTCAGCTAGTGGTTGATGATGAATTGCTCCCTGAGCAGCCTGTCGATATGCCGATGCAAGTATTGCTTGGTGGTACGCCGCAGATGAAGCGTAGCTTTGAGCGTCAAGAGAATGAGTTACCTCCTCTAGAGCTCAATGACTTTGATTTAGCTGACTCTATCAAAGATGTCTTACGTCATCCAACCGTTGCTAGCAAATCATTCCTCATTAGCATTGGTGATCGCTCTATCACTGGTATGGTCGTACGTGATCAGTTCGTTGGTCGCTATCAAGTGCCCGTAGCAGATTGCGCAGTGACCGCATCAGGTTTGATTGCGCTTGATGGTCAGCCGATGAGTGGTGAAGCAATGAGTGTTGGCGAACGTACGCCTGTTGCACTTATTAGTCCAAAAGCTTCTGCGCGTCTGGCAGTTGGTGAAGCAATCACCAATATCGCTGGCGCACGTATTAGCCAGCTATCTGATATCACTATGTCAGCAAACTGGATGGCAGCGTGTGGCGATGATAATGAGGACGCTGCATTATTTGACGCGGTATATACTGTTGGCGAAGAGCTATGTCCTGCGTTGGGTATCGCTATTCCAGTCGGTAAAGACTCGCTATCAATGCGTGCCAATTGGACAGACGGGAACGATAACCAAGACAAATCAGTCGTCTCACCAATGAGTCTCGTAATTACGGCTTTTGCGCCTGTCGTTGACGTTGCAAAAACCTTAACGCCGGAATTGATTAATGGCGATAGCGCGTTCTATCGTATTGATTTATCCAAAGGCAAACTGCGCCTCGGTGGTTCAATCCTAGCGCAAACGGCAAGCCAACTGGGTAACGAGTGCCCAGACCTAGATAAACCAAGCGACTTGGTCGATTTCTTTAACTTTATCCAAGCGGGCAACGCGCAAAACGTCATCAGCGCTTATCACGATATCGGTGATGGTGGTTTACTAGCGACTATCGCTGAGATGCAATTCACCAGCCGTCAAGGTATCAAGCTGTCATTGAACGATGAAAATTTACTCGGTCAATTATTCAGTGAAGAATTGGGCGCGGTCATCCAAGTATTACCAGAAAACGTCGCGGCTTTAATGCAATTGGCAGAAGAGTTTAACGTCAGCGATATGCTTAGCCTAGTCGGTCAAAGTACTGAGGAAGATAGCTTAATTATCCAAACACCGTTACATATAGGCATCGATGGTATTAATGATACCTTACGCTTTAGCCGTACTGAATTGCAGCAAGAGTGGAGTCAGGTCAGCTATCAAATCGCGCGTCGCCGTGACAATCCTGCTTGCGTACAGCAAGAGTATGACTTGATTAGCGACGTCAACCATAAAGGTCTGATCGCTGCGCCTAACTTTGACCTCAATCAAAAGGTTGAAGAACCGTACTTAAATAGCCGTGCTGATTCTAATAACAGCAAACCAAGAGTTGCAATCCTCCGTGAGCAAGGCGTCAACGGTCAGACGGAAATGGCAGCAGGATTTACCCAAGCCGGTTTTGAAGCGGTCGACGTCCACATGAGCGATTTGCTCAGCGGTCGCATCAATCTACGTGACTTCGATGGTCTGGTCGCTTGTGGTGGCTTTAGCTACGGTGATGTCTTGGGCGCAGGTTCAGGCTGGGCGAACTCTATCTTGTTCCATGACGAATTACGCATGCAGTTTGTACGCTTCTTTGCCCGTCCTGATACCTTTTCACTTGGCGTTTGTAACGGTTGTCAGATGATGGCACAATTGAAAGATTTAATCCCAGGCGCGGAAAACTTCCCACGCTTTATCGCCAATAAATCGGCGCGTTTTGAAGCGCGTACGGTCAACGTCAAAGTCGAGCGCACCAAGTCCATCCTGTTCAAAGGTATGCAAGACAGCATCTTACCGATTGCGGTTGCTCATGGTGAAGGCTATGCGACGCTTAACGAGACAGAAATCGATGGTATGGCAAAACACGGTCAGCTCGCTATGCGCTTCGTCGATAGCCAGGGTCATCCAACCGAGACCTATCCGCTCAATCCAAACGGTTCGCTCGGCGGTGTCACGGGTCTGTGTAGCACTGATGGTCGCGTCACCATCATGATGCCGCATCCTGAGCGTACGCTACGTGCCTACAATCACAGCTGGAAACCAGAAGCGTGGGATGAGGACGGCGCGTGGATGCGTATGTTCCGTAATGCGCGGGCTTGGTTGCGTTAAGATATAGACTAAGTTCGTTTAGAGTATTATTGTAGACAGCTGTTTTTTAAAATAAGAAGGTGGGCTTAGGCTCACCTTTTTTGTGTTTGGGGTTTGAGTTTTTGAGAAGTAGGGGAGCTAATCCTGCTTTTCGCTATTATCTTAGTTGTCCACTGGGGCGGTGGCTAAGGCGAGAGGCGTTCCAACATTCGAGCGATCACCTCTAGCCAAGCCCCCGCAGCCCAGTGATCCACCAAGTATATCCGCTGCAATCAGGGCTAAACCGCGCCTCGATGCAACCATTTGATGATAAATCAATCTGAGATTTAATTTTAATCGGTGCGCTAGGTGCACACTACGAATTTTTCAATAAAACCAGTCGCCATTACGAAGATTTTCTATATCTCTGTCACTTGCTTTACGCACCATGTTAGATATTGCACCGTTAGCTTGTCCATGGTCTAGCTCTGTAAGAAAAGTATTGACCTTAGATTCATTCGCATGAAGTATCTTATCTAAGTAATATCGTTGTTCACTCTTGTCTAATGCAGTTTCTTGAAGTTGAAAGGGTCTATGTAGCGCAGCTTGAAGTAATGCCACTCTATATTTATCGTTCTCGATTACTTTAAAGTCGTGAGCATTTATATCTATGATCACGTTATATTCTGCGAATCCACTTTCAACAGAAATATTTAAAGTGTAAACTCCATTTTCTGCTTTCGCTAACATACGTAGATCGTAGAAAATTATTTTTCTGTTCATAATTATCCTTCCAAGCAACCTTAAAATTATAAGTTGTTATACTCATTATGAAGCTCATTCATTATCTACATCTGGAATCAACATCAGTAAGTCTGTTTCCCCTATATCAATATCTATCTGAGTAAGCAATGTAGTTACTTGCCCGCGATGATGGGTTTGATGATTAAAAAGATGTTGTAGCAACATAGAAAAAGACTTATTGAAGGTATCGTTATTAGTATTTTGATAACTCAGGCTTTTTGAATAATCGCTTTCATCTGACTCTTCAATAAATCGAATGATTATCTGATCTAGAGCTTGTCTATTTTTACTGAAATCCTGTTTGTTATCATATAAAATCTGAGTGAGTTTGGTAGGCAGGGGGAAGTCTTTTAACGACTCTAAAGCTTTAAATCCTGTTGGATAACTAAGATGGTGGTTTAAGCGATTAAGCCAAATTAAATCGCCAACCATTAGATGATTTAGCGTGCCTAATATAGAACCAAAAAATGCATTTTTGTTTTCCCATAAAACATTGTCAGGAATAGTTGAAATACTGTCACATATCTTTTTATTCATCAGAGCGTTGTAAGCTGCCATAAGTTCAAAACTGGGTTTTAGCATAATATTTGTCCATGGCTATTTTTTACCATCTTTCCGAGCCTCAGCAATCAATTCATGAGTCTTAGCACTTTCTCTTAACACGCAAGCATCATACGCAGAGAGGGGCTCAGCTTCCTTTTCTTCCTCTTGTTTTGCTTTCTCTTCTAGATATTTCTGTAGCTCGTCTTGTTCATTTTGCTCACTTTGTTCATTTGGTTGTGAGTTACTCATAGTTTATGTCTCCTACTATTTTTTATCACTTAATAAAAGTTATCACGACCAGCATACTTCTTATTGAGTGCCTTTAAAATAGCATAAGTCTCTACATCCATCTTACCCGTTGGCTGCTGCGGACGAAAATGCAATTGAAAGGCATGCACGACATCGCGACTGGCTTTATCCCACTCATCACTGTCATTGATTTGATACCCATAATCGCGGAACGCTTGCTTAATATTGGGTATCGTTGCCGCGTCAAAATTCTTTTGATTCATAAAAAATTGCTTATCAAATGCATCATACCAAGCGCCAATACCATATTGCTCGTACAGTCGTTGCCAAGGAAATTTCGCACCCGGATCAATCTTGCGAGAAGGTGCCATATCCGCGTGACCGATGATATTCTTTGGTGAGATATCATATCTGGCTGCCAAATCTTGCACCAGCTGCGCAACTTTCTTAATCTGCAACTCATTAAATTCTACATAGTGCTCATAAGGATGGTAGTCGAGATTGCCATTTTTTAAGGCGTCTCGATATTCAGGCTTGATACCGCTATTGACAATCTCGATACCGATAGAGGTATCATTGAGTATCGTTCTACTTGCAAAGCCACCCGCGCCAGCATGCCAAGCGCGTTCGCTTTCGGGCACAAGGTTATAAATTTTATTATCGTCACGATCTAAAATCAGATAGTGGGCACTCACATTTCCAGTGGTCAACAGTTTGATAGCGCGGGCATTATTGCTCACCGTATAATGCAGAATAATGGTTTTAATACGCTCACTTTTGCCAGTGGCTTGGTAAGTTTCGCTATCAATAACGAAAGTTTCAGTATTCGCTGTTTGGGTGTTATTAGTCGTCACGCAGCCAATTAGGGGCAGCGTTAAGGCACATGCTAATGCTAAAAAGATATTTTTTGCCATGAAATGCTAACCCTTTTTAATCTTCTTCGCCAAAACGGTTTTCCAGCTCTCTTCCAAACACTCAATCGCAAGCCAAGGTTCAATAACTTCTGCTGCAAACTTCTCTTTTGAATTAGCCAGTTGCCACAGTTTCTCAAGTGTCGCAAAAGGATAGGGACGTTCGATGAGATAAACCGGCAAATCAGCGTTAATCATGCCGTCACGAACGACTTCAAAGTACCAGCCAGCGATACCTTGTTTGCTAACCCAAGACGCAATATTTGGCACTTTAGTAAATTGTCCTATTTGGTCATTGATTTTGTAGCAAGGACGGCGTGGTTGGACGATGCGTAATTGCACACTGTCGCTGTCATTACTATCGACTCGTTGCTTTTCAAAATCCCCACCGTATTGAAAAACGTCGCCAATACAAACCGTCGACTCGTCCATATCATGCAGACCATTGACTGCTTCCGTGGTGAGATTTTCACCCAATGTGCCAACGCGTACCTTTAAACCAAACTCAGCGTTAATATTCTCATAAGTCGCCGTCGCTAGTTGATGTACCGCTTTTAATGGTCCACCATGATGGTGTCGGTCGGCTTGCTCATCGGTGGTGAGACCCATAAAGTTGACCGCGACGGGCGCTTTGATAGGCGCTTTATCAATCGCGCTCATCTCTTCACGGGCGAACGGCATGGCTTTACCAGCACGGACGCAGACTAAGTCGGCGATATGCAGTGGCAAGGTTTGGTTGAAGTCCGCGGTATTTTTCTGGCTAAGAGTTTCTATGATCATTGTCTTTCCTCGTGGCTAATCATTTTTTTAAAAACACAATTTAATGGTTGCCATCATCTTATCGCAATCATAGGCAGCTTTCAGCTTATTTATATCGCGCCTATGGATGGCGTTATTTACCAAAATTCAGGCATAAAAAAAGACCAGAATAATCATCTGGTCTTTTTGGTTTTCACGGCGTTATAGCAATAAATAAAATTATTTATTTTTATTGCGACGACCGGCTGTTTTCTTTTCACGCGGCACAGCAACCAGCTCAGCCAATTGCTCAGGTGATGACCATAGACCTTCTAGGTCATAGAACTCGCGGGCTTGTGGCGTCATCATATGCACGACGACCGCACCCAAATCTATCAACGTCCAGTCAGAATCGATACCGCCTTCACGACCCAGTGGCATAAATCCACCTAGTTTGGCTTCAGCGCCGACGCTGTCAGCCATCGCACGTACATGGCGCTTTGAGGTACCGTCAGCGATAACGATGCGCTCCATTACGTCTGTCAATGCTGCTACATCCATTACGGTGATATTCTTAGCTTTCATATCGTCTAGCGCGGTTTCAACAAGGGTCAAGCATTCTTGCAAACGTTCGTCAGTCATGGTATTGGTCATAAATTTTAATCTCTTGAATCGTAAATATTAAAAATAAAATGATAAATCGTCACAGTGCATTCTCTAACGTGCCCCTTAACATATAAGTAGGTAGGCAGACGTTTTTTGAGGCAACATGATCAAAGTGGGCAAAGTTAAAAGTATAAGGCGATTTTAACGGAATTGAGCAGCAGAATATAGCTGATGGGCGATAATATATTGATAAACAGCAGGATTTAGCCATTTAGCTAATGAATTGGGTGCAGTATTGGCTATGATATCATTTATTGGTGCGATAGAGGCAATTTGCATGTCAGCGCTGTGCGTTATATTTAATGATTGAGGCGCTTGCGGCAGTTGTTGGTACAGTTGCTGCCGTACTCGCGTACTTGATACGGCTGCCACAGGGCTCGGGTCGATAAAAATATAACCTTGGTGGCTATTTTTTACGCCAAAGTTTTTTGTTAAAGATTGAGGGTTAGCTGTTAATAACTGAAGCACTGAATCGACGATAAAAGGTTGTAGCAGTTTTGGAAGTTGGGATGTTAGAGAGTGCTGCAACTCATTCTTAGAGAAGTTTTTATCAGTATGGATATCAGTATCTATATCGCTATCAAAATTTTCTTCACGGTCAAACACCCATAGACTGACATAATTCGTAAGCTGCAGCCCATTTTTCCAGTGTTCTAAACTACGCGCGCTGTCCATCCCCATGATAAATATCAGACTGTCATTCGGATAGCGGGCGCGTAATATCTGTACACTATCGATAGTATAGACGGGCGGTGCCTGCCACAGCTCAAGCTCGTTAATGTACAAGGGCGACTCTTGCGTTGCCAGCTTTAGCATCGCTAGACGATGTTTAGGATTGGTGCTATCTTCTTTAAAAGGCGAGCGCGCATTGGGCAGCAACGATACATACAGCGGGCGCTGTTGTTGCTTTGCTATTGGTAATAAATACTCATAAACATACATCGCCATTTGCAAATGACCGTTATGCACAGGATCAAATGAGCCGCCCAAATAAGCACGGATGGCAGACTTAGGACTTTGGCTGTGATGATTGTTGGCAGTATTTGGCATAAATGAGTGAGTAAAAACTAATGCAGATGGGCGTTGTGTTTGATGTATTTTAAATCGACTATAGCACGTGGTTATTCACTTATCCCGCTTATCGATTTTATTATGCTTAATTATACAGCCAAAATACTCTAAAAACGCTACGGTACTGCGGGTACAAATTTTTCGCAGCCTCTGTCTGCATGGGCACAGCAAGCAAGAAAAATTGATAT
>TARA_R110002051_G_scaffold126663_2_pt1 | contig 15726 bp, 8 predicted proteins | sample TARA_R110002051 | Tara Oceans TARA_R110002051 (sample SAMEA4397023) | marine metagenome | biome: Polar Biome; feature: [MES] marine water layer (ENVO:01000295) within the mesopelagic zone...; material: water (ENVO:00002006), including particulate matter (ENVO:01000060) such as......
GCATGAAAAAAACGATCATTGAGGTCGGAATAAGGTATTCTATGAATATGCCTAAGTAACTAGGATTTAGAATTATATTTCCAAAAAGTGCTAGAATAATTGCAAGTATAGCAACCAAAAGACCAATCCATGTTGACTTTTCAGACCTTGGGAGTCTTGATCTATTTAGTTTGAGTAACACATTACCAATTCCAAAAAGAACCATAACTGATAAAAAAGCAATTGTATAAACACCAGCAAGTTTTGCTAGATTTCCTTGTGTAACCAGCAATACAGATGTACATAGAATAAAGAATAAAATAAAAATACGATATGATGTTCCTCTTTTATTTTTTTTGAGTAAAAACTTAGGTAAAATTCGATCTAAAGCCATTCGTTCCATAAGCCCGCCCACCCCAACATAAGAGGTTAACACCGCACCGCTTAATACCAAAGCAGCATCTATCCCTACTATAATAGACAACCAATTACCACCAGAAGTTTGACCCATATAAGAAAGCAGGGCATCTTGATTATTATTTATTTCTGACATAGGAATAATTGCTAATGCTAAAAAAGCAATTAATGGATTAAAAATGGTAACTACGATCCACATATTGCGTAATGTTTTTGGGAAAACACCATTCTGTTGTTCTTCTACATAATTTGCAGAACTTTCAAACCCGCTGATACCCAACATTGCCGCAGAGAAACCAAAAAATAGAGCAGTAATTACGCCACCTTCAATTGGTCTTTGAAAATTGGCAATAAGAGTATCCATCCCATGCGTCATAAAATGATATCCACAGAAGAAGCAAAGCACAATCAAAGAGAATAAGTGGAAAATAAAAATCGCAATTGCTACTTTTGATGATTCACCTATTCCTAAAATAACTAATCCCATAAATAGTAGCAATAAACCTACAGTTACGGGGATAATTGGTAAAAAATTTAAAAGGCTATCGGCATATTTAATAGCCTCACTTCCTGATATTACGGCAGTAGCCATATAAGATAAGACAGTTAGTGTTGCAGCTAATGACGCGGTAGATTTTTTTGTTGTATTGAGCAATGCATTGTAAGCACCTCCATTTAAAGGAAGAGCGCCAACTACTTCGCCATAAATACTTCTAAAAAGAAAAAGGACAGCGGCAACCATTAGAAGTGCAACCCATGCATATTGTCCTGAATAAACTATTGCTAAAGCTGATACATATAAACAAGAAGAACTAATATCATTTCCACAGATAGCCGTAGCGGCTAATTGATTCAATTTTTTTTTCATTGAAATTTAAAAATAATCTTTAATTGAAAACTTCCTTAAAGATAAAGATTATTGAATATAATAAGTATTAAAAGGAGAAGAATAATATAAAGCAAAGTGCGCCAATAAGATAAAAACATGATGTTATTTTTTTAAATTTAAAAAATCATCTAATTCGTTTTTCATTTTATGGATAGTCTCATTAATTCTTTTATTGTTTACAGAACTATATCCCATAATTAAACCATTTTTTTTATCTCCTTCAATAAAGTATAAACTATAAGGGTGTGCAGTTATACCTTTAATTTTAAAAAAATCTGATAATTTTTTATCATTTATTTCTTCTTTTAAATGACCAATGATATGTAATCCACTATTTTCTTCATTGATTTCTATATGCTTTTCAAAGTTTTCAGAAAATGAATTTATGAATATATGCTTACGTTCTAATGATACTTCAATAACGCGTCTTATGTGTTTGTTCAAATAGTCTTTTTCAATAAAAGTACTTAAGATTTTTTGTGATGAAGATGTTACAAAACGACTTGTTTGTTGGTATAAAGCTGTTACAGTATCAAATAAATAGTATGGAATAATCATATATCCTAATCTTAAAGAGGGATGTAAAAGCTTATTAAAAGTGCCTAAATAAACAACCCGTTCTTGTTTATCAAGACTAAAGATTGATGCAATAGGGTTTTCCCAATTACTAAATTCATGGTCATAATCGTCTTCAATAATTATTGAATTTTTTAATGAAGACCATCTTACTAATTCTAATCTTCTGTTTAAACTCATTTTCACACCTGTAGGATATTGGTTTGATGGGGTAGTGTATATCAGTTTTGGATTGCCACAATTCAAGTGTTTTAACACCATACCTTCATCGTCAATTGAAGCCGAAAAAATTTTAGCTTTTAAGCTTTTAAATAAATTATGGGCATAAGGGTAGGTTGGGTTTTCAATTACAACTTCGTCATTTTTATCAATTAAAGCGTCACTTATTAGTGATAATGAGTGAAGAGACCCTGTTGTGATTATTATTTGACTTGAGCTACAATCTATATTTCTATATATTTTCAAATAGTTGGCTATATTCTCTTTAAGGCATTCAATGCCTGTAGTATTTGAATAGGATAGTTCTGATGATTTTACTTTTTTCCAATAATCATTAGTTATTTTTTTCCATTGAGTAACTGGAAAAACATCTAATGGAGGTAAACCAGGTCTAAAAGCAATACCTAAATCTGATTCAGAATTATTTATAATTTGAAAATTTTTTTGAAAAGAAAGTCCTTTTTTTGAAATTTTAGGATGTTTACCAAGTTTAAAATTGACGCCTATTGTTGATTTTATTTTTTTTCTCTTACTATAATTCACATAATACCCAGACCCAATTTTTGGATTTACATATTTTTCTAAAACTAGCAAATCATAGGCTTTAATTATTGTACTTCTAGAAACACCAATATCTTTTGCTAATATACGTGTTGGAGGCAATTTAATATTGTCATGAATAGCTTTTGCTAGGATTGCTTTTTTTAGTGCACTATATATGTTAATATAAATATTTTGATAATCCTCTTTAGCAGTAAATCCATGGCTAATTAAAATATTTTTTATGTTCAATGAGATGTTTTTTATTTAAAAAGAAAATTATTTACAATTTACTTTTCAATACTTTGATAAACTCAGTGAAATTTATAAACAAACCTATCCAGTTGATGAAACGCTTATTGAGCACAATCGTTGAAATTTTTCACATTAAAATATGACTTACAAGACACATATATTAGAATATTAAATATGAATACTTTTTGACTTTAAGTTTTCAAAAAGAAAAGCATATTATATAATTGGTATGCATATTTTTATCAAAATTGGTATGTTCTGATTAACATGATGTTAACCTAAATTTAAACTTTCAAGACAAAAAGTGATAGGTGCATGTTTAAAATGAACTACTATATAATATTGTTTTTTGCAGCTTTTATTAGTTGTTCTAGTGTTAAGAAAGTAAACTTTGAAACAGCTATAGATACAACTTCAAAACCTATAGAATATCAAATTAAGAAAACGTATAATTTAGAAGGGACTGGAGTTTTTGTCAGTAATGAATTTGATGGGGCTCGTCTCAATGGATTTGAAAAAGTTAACGATAGTACTGCTCGAATACTAATTTCTCCAGAAAATTATCCAGTAAATAATAGTGCTTATTATGCATTTAAGACTTGGTCAAATAAACCACGATCTTTTTATTTCACTTTTAAATATCCTGAAAAATACACACATAGATATATTCCAAAATTAAAAGTAGATGATGAATGGACAGTAATAGATAGTAGTAAAGTTTTTAGTACTAAAGGTATTATAACGATAAAGCTTGATTTAACACAAAAACCTCTGATTGTTGCTGCTCAAGAAGTTAACTCCTCAAAAGATGTGGCAGATTGGTGTTCAGAAATTATAAAAGGAAAAGAATCGTTTGTAAAACTTAATATTTACGGAACATCTCCTCTAGGGAAAAAATTAATTGTATTTGATATTAGTATAAAAGATACTAAATCAAAAGATGTAATCGTGCTTCTGACAAGACAACATCCACCAGAAATTACAGGATATTTTGCTTTCCAAAGTTTTTTGAAAACTATTCTAAATGATTCTGATTTATCTAATACCTTTTTAAATAAATATCATGTTTTGGCATTTCCAATAATGAACCCAGATGGAGTTGATTTAGGTAATTGGAGGCATAATACAGGAGGCATAGATACGAATAGAGATTGGTCTGTTTACAAGCAACCAGAAATAAAACGAACAGTAAAATACATTACAAAAGTTTTAAAAAAGAATAAAGGACGCTTGGTTTTAGGTTTAGATTTTCACTCAACCTATAAAGATGTATTCTACACGAATGAGCATAAAGAACAAAGCGTATTGCCAAATTTCGTAGAAGATTGGTTCGCTGGTCTAGAAGCTAATATACCTAACTACAAAGTAAATGAAGAAGCAGGTAACAGTAGAAAACCAGTATCTAAAGGGTGGTTCTTATATGGTCATAATGCTGTAGGTATTACGTACGAGATTGGAGACGATACTCCAAAAAAAAGAATAGAATTAATTGGTAAGGAATCTGCCGAACAAATGATGCAATTGTTAGTAAAATAAAGATCAGTTTTTTAATTAAAATTTAAAGAAGGAAAAAATAAAAGAGTTATAAAAATCAATATTTAAATAAAGATAATGATCAAATTAATAATTAAAACTAGAACCAATGAGTAGAAACTTTATTTTAACTGCATTTGTATTCTTTCTGATGGGAAGTGTTGTATTTGCACAAAAAAAAGTAACAGGGACTGTAAGTGATAGTGAGGGAATGCCATTACCTGGAGTTAGTATTTTAATTAAAGGAACAGTAATAGGTGCTTCAACAGATTTTGATGGAAAGTTCAGTTTAAGTTTACCCCAAAGTAATACTATAATAGAAGTAAGTAGTTTAGGGTTTAAAACTAAAGAGATTATTGTTATAGATCAGATAGTACTAAATATAATCTTAGAGGAAAATACACAAGCTTTAGAAGAAGTTTTAGTAACGGCTCAAGGGATAAAAAAATCTAAAAAAGCATTAGGATATGCCGTTTCAAAATTAGATTCCGAAGAGTTAGAACAACGACCTGAAGCAAATATAGCTAATACATTACGAGGTAAAGTAGCCGGATTGACTATTTTAGAAACAAGTGGTCAAACGGGATCCTCGACCGCAATAAGAATTAGAGGTAGCATATCAATAACCCAATCAAACACTCCTTTGATTGTCGTTGACAATGTTCCTTTTGCTGGTTCTACAAGAGATATAGATCCAAATGATATTAAAAGTTTAAGTGTTTTAAAAGGATTTAGCGCTGCAATTTTATATGGTAGTGAGGGCAGAAATGGTGTTATTTTAATTGAAACTAAGAGTGGAAATACCGAACTTGGTTCAAATAAAACTACTGCAACATATGCTGTAACATCTTATATAAATACAGTATCTCAATTACCAGAATTTCAAAATAAGTATGGACAAGGTCAAGAAGGAGCGTTTTCGCCCACCTTTCTATCTGTTTGGGGACCATCATTCGATCAGTTAGATGAGGTGCCACACCCTTATTCTGGCTTAAGTAGTATTTTTCCAGATTACGAGAATATTTCTGTACCGTATGAGGCAAAAAAGGACAATCTTAAGAACATTTTCAATGTAGGTGCAGGTTCCATACATTCTCTCAATATATCTACATCAAAAGATGACTTGAGTTTCAATTTTACAGCCGGATACACAGATGAAGAGGGAATCATAGACCATAATGATTTAAAACGATTTAATTTAGGTGTTGGGGGTAAAGCAAAGATAACCGATAAATTGAACCTTTCAGCAAATTTGAAGTATTCTACTCGAAAAACAGATTTGGTACAATCCTCATCGATTTTTTCAGTACTATATTATTTACCACGAAACCTCGACATAACAGAACTTCCTTATCAAAACCCACTTACAGGTGAATCAGTATATTATAGGAACGATACAAATCCACTTTGGATTCTACATAATACTGGTGTAAAATATGACGTAGTACGCATTTTGGGAAGCTTCAATGCAAATTACCAATTCAATAAGACATTTGGACTTTCATATAGGGTAGGTCTTTCAAACGAGCAAAGCGATACATTTAGTTATTCCAATAAGGGAGGATATGATGATAACAATTTCAAAACAGGTTATCTTAATATTGATTACGATAAAGAAGTTGTTGTAGATCAAACACTTATTCTTAATTACAATAAAAAATTATCTGAAAGCTTGAGTTTTGATGCTCAATTCGGAGCTAATTCAAAATTATCGAAAATAAAATCTTTGTCATCGGACTCCCAAGGTCAGATCAATTATGGTTTTTTAAGACCAAGTAATTATAGTACGTCTGAATCAAATTTTTCAACAGGAGATGAAAATATAGCAGGAGCCTTCGGTCAATTTCAATTTGCCTATAAAAGCTGCTTATATACAACAATATCAGGTAGGAATGATTGGGGTAGTACAGTCGAAAAGGAAAATCAATCCTTATTCTACCCAGGAGCTTCAATGTCTTTCATACCAACTTCTGCTTTTAATTTTGGAGGAAACATCATCAATTACCTGAAATTTAGAGGAGCCTATGGAACGTCTTCCGGTTATCCTAGTCGCTATACTACCAGAAACATACTTATAATCGATACGAAGAGATTTGCATCTTCAGACGGATCATTTCCTATAACCAACAGATATGGTAGTACGTATGCCAATCCGAATCTAAGACCGGAATTACACAAGGAGATAGAGTTTGGTGTAGAAACAAAGCTTTTCAATAACCGGGTGAATTTAGAAACATCTTTCTATAAAAGGACATCGGAAGATCAAATTGTAGAATCACCAATTGCTCCATCAACAGGGTACGATGTACAATTCATTAATTTAGGTCGCGTAGATAGTAAAGGCGTTGAGCTGGATCTAGGGATAGATATTATAAAGAATAAGATTTTCTCATGGAACTTTAGAAATATATTCACCTCCACTGCTTCATTGGTAGTGAAAACCACAGCAGTTGGTGCTCGAGTGAACATCAATGGAGATAGGTATGCTGTTGAAGGGCAGCCTTTGGGAGTAATCGTTGGTGACTACGCGTTACGAGATGAAGAAGGTAACCTATTGATTAGTGGCAATGGTTCAAGCACACGAGTTGGAGAAGTAATTGTAAGCTCAGACGTAGGTATTGAAAGCAAGGTAATAGGCGATCCCAATCCAGAATGGGGCCTGACGAATATAAACACCTTTGGGTACAAGAATTTTACCTTATCAGCGCAAGTTGAATATAGTCATGGTGGTAAAATATCATCTAGAGCAGTTGAAGATCTTTTAGAGAGAGGTGTTACCAGAGATACAGAGAATAGAGAAGGGTCGTTTGTTATTCCTGGTTTTTTAGCAGATGATGAGACAGGGAAGATACTTTTGGACCAAAACGGAAATAAGATTCCCAATACCATTCAATTAAATAGTCTACGAACCGTTTTCTCCAATTATTACAATGCAAACGATATGAGCATGTGGGATGCCTCTGTCTTTAGAATACGAGAAATTGCTTTGAGCTACAGAATCAAATCGAAAAAGATGGATAAGCTACCGTTCGACAAAATGGATTTTACTTTGAGTGGTAGGAATCTATGGTACTTGGCACCAAACTTTCCAAAGTATTCCAATTATGACCCAGAAAGCGATAATGGATTAGGAAATAATAATATTCCTTCTACTAAGCGATTTGCATTAGGTATATCAGTTACATTTTAAAAGATTAAAAATAAAAAAATGAAAAAAATACCAAAATATTTTAGTGTAAGCATGATTGTCATTTTTTTGCTTCTATCATGTGAAGTGGGTAAATTCGATAGTCAAGAAAGCCCAAATTATCTAATTCCTGAAAATGCCGACCCTGAATATCTATTAAACGAATTACAGAATCTGTTTGAGAATTTCATGTCGAACATATCTCTTGGAACGGATGACATCATGCGATACGAAGCCATGACAGGTACTTATGGAGACGTTGCTGATATCAATGCATTAAATACAGAATGGGAGAAGTACTATGAAGCATTGAGAATCTCTAGAGATATAGAGAATCAATCACTAACTAACCCAAATCTGATATTACACAATGCGATCAATAAGTTATTGATGGGGTATCTCACTATAACCATGGTAGATTATGTTGGAAATATGCCTTATAAGGAAGCAAGTGATCCAGCACTTTACCTTAATCCTAAATTAGATGATGGGGCAGAGCTATATAAAATGGTATTGTCAGATATAGATAAAGCTATCATTGATATCAATGAAGCTACGGTTAATGTGTCCAATGATTTATTCTATGGGAACGATAAGGCTAAATGGAAAGCATTTGCGAATTCTTTTAAATTGAAAATTTTAATCCAGACCAGATTGACGAGCAGCAGTATTGGCATTACCGATCTAAAAAGTGAGATTAACAAATTATTAAATGAAGATTTGATTGATACTGTCACGGAAGATTTCGTTTGTAGTAATGCACCCGTTGATGAACCAGAAAGCAGACATGCTTACTTCACTAGAGCTTATGTCAGTGGTTTTTCACAATACATTGGTAATTATTTCATGTGGATGTTAAAAGATTCTAAGAGCAAAAAAGATCCAAGAATACGCTATTATTTATACAGACAATCAAACAAAAATCCATTCGGAGGGAAACCATCCTATTTAGCTTGCCAAGGTGACCTCAATGTAGATTATTGCTATGTAGGAGAACAATATTGGGGATTGGACCAAGGTGAAAGCAGAACAGGTCGTGGTGATAATCTATATCGAACAGTTTATGGAATCTACCCTGGAGGTGGTGCCTTTGATGAAGATCAATTCATAGAAGCTTCAAAGACAACGAACCTTGCAGGCGCTGGGATATTTCCTGTTTTGACAACATCATATCTAAAGTTTCTATTGGCAGAGTCAGCATTGAAATTGGATATCTATGGCGATCCAGCAGTCTTGTTGGAAGAAGGAATTAGAGCATCTATGGATAAAGTATTAAGCTTTGGTAATGTAACTTCAACTATGGCAGCTACCCAGTCCGATGTTGACAGCTATGTTGCTGAAGTTCTTATGGGTTTCAATACCGCAGCTACAGATGAAGAAAAACTCGATATCATTATAACTGAGTATTATTTGGCAACCTATGGAAATTCTATAGAAGCATACAATGCCTATAGAAGAACTGGATATCCATCAAACATACAAATACCTATTGACGATGATAACCCGACATTTCCACGTAGTTTCTATTATTCTAATAATGCTGTAATAAATAACATGTCTATCTCTCAAAAGAAAATAACCGATAAAGTATTTTGGGATATCAATCCTGATTACTTTATAAAATAAAACTGACTTATGAAAAGAATAATCGAAATAGTAGCATGCTTTATTCTCGTTATCGGATGCTCTAGTGAAGATAGAAACCTTTTGGAAGAAATCGCTGTAAAGGGCGGATACATTCAATTTGAAGAGACTCCGACATTGAGATTCAATATACTTAAACTCGATACAGAAAAAATATCGGAATCAATAATAGATCCGAATGAAAATGCAGCAGAATATTCATTGGCATTGATGTATGAAGATACCGTTGTTCAAGATTTTGTGATACTAAATTCATTCCCATCCAAATTAGATATTCCGATAAGTGCTATACTGAGCGCTTTGGACCTTGCAGATGAAGATGTTGCATTAACCACCATATTTACATTGATTGCTACAGTTAAAACTTCAACAGGAACATATTCTGGTCTTAGTCCAGATTATAATGAGGCAAATGAGAATCAAGGTGGGAATACAACAGATCGGTTAAAACTAACAGATTTGAACAATGCTGTAATGTTTTCAGTTACTTTTTATACGCCTCCAGGTAAGAAAATAAGAGGAACATCTTTTGAAGAGGTGGAAGTAGGAGCTGACGATGCTGTTTATAATCGTAATGGATCTGCAGATGAAACACTTGATCTAATAAACGGAGAGTTTCCACCATTTATCGATTTTATAGCTGTTGGTTCATCGATAAATGATGAAATAGGATTTAATTCCGAGTATATCGCAGTTACAGATATTAGTACAAGTAGTTTAGGATTTGTAGAAGAGCGTATAGGTGTAACAGCTACAAAAGAAGACTTTGATACATACCCAGATGGCTCTCAAGGTTTTCATTCAGAAGATACAGATGGAATGATTAAAATCACATTTGATGAAGTGATGGTTCCAGAAGGCCAAACGAAATCTGGGGTTTCATTTCAAGCATACTTTGGAACTACTACGTGGGAATCTCTAGATGGTCTTCATGCTTACGCAAACGTTACTAAATCTTCAGGTGTTGAAGTTATAGAAATAGTTAGCATCTATGGATCTAATGTAGATATTATAAGTGGAGATTGGTTGACATTCAGTACAGGATACCTTAATGATGTCTTATCATACCAATTAGTGATAGAAGCCTCCAATGGTGCAACACCAGAATTCATCTATATAGATAATATTATTATCTACGAGCCAGAGGAAGAATAGGTATAGCGCAATTTAAATCATTTAGATATAGTATGTTACTTTCTATAACAAGCTCTTTTTTGAAAATCATCAGAGTGTATTATAAAACTATGAATAACAAGCGATTAATATAGAGTTTTAATCATCAAAGACAATTGCCATGAATATAGAATTTAAACATTTACTTTCAATTGTTGTTCTATTTATAGTTTTCTCTTGCTCTAAAAAAGTAATAGACTCCGATATATTGATCAAAAATGGGATTGTATATAATGGATTAGATACAATTCCAAAAAATCATTCAATAGCAATAAAAGATGGTGTGATAATTTTTATTGGTGATGAAAGTTTAAGCATTATAAAAGCAACCAAGACTATTGATGCTAAAGGTTTGATTGTATGTCCAGGATTTATAGATCCACATACGCATGCCGATAGAGATTTAATAACAATCGAAAAATCTCACAATAAACCTTTCTTGTACCAAGGAGTAACAACTGTTATTGTCGGAAATGATGGTAGTAGTTTTTATCCAACTATAAAATATAAGAAATTATATAAAGATCAAAGAATAGGAACAAATATAGTGCTATTGGTAGGGCATGGAACCATAAGAGAACAAGTCATTGGCAAAAACGATAGAAAGGCTACCGATGAAGAGATCATTGAAATGCAAAAGTTGGTACAACAAGAAATGACTAATGGTGCATTTGGTTTATCAACAGGGTTGTTTTATGCACCTGGTAGCTATTCAAATACAGAAGAAATAATAGCTTTAGCTAAGACAACAGCAAAAAATCATGGTATTTATGATACACATTTAAGAGATGAAAGTTCCTATAACATAGGATTAATACCTGCAATAGAAGAGGCTATTGAAATTGGACGTCAAGCAAAATTACCTATACATATTTCGCATATTAAATGTTTAGGTATAGATGTATGGCATCAAAGCGATTCAATAATTGATATTATTGAAAAGGCTCGAAAAGAAGGAATAGATGTGACTGCAAATCAATATCCTTATGATGCTTCAGCAACCGGACTACAAGCTGCAGTAGTACCAAGATGGGCAGAAAGTGGAGGAAAAGATTCAATTTTCACAAGATACAATAATCCAAATTTTAGAAAACTTATTTTAGAAGAAACAACAACCAATATTAAACGTAGAGGCGGACCAGATAAGCTATTGATTGTAAAATCTACCGATTCTATTTTTATAGGGAAAGACCTATTGGAAATTTCAAAAGTATTAGAAATATCTCCTGCTGAAGCGGTATTTGAAATATTAAAGAAAGGTTATGCAAGAGTTGCATCTTTCAATATGACCCCATATGATATCGAAAATTTAATGAAACAAGATTGGGTAGTTACTAGTTCAGATGGAAATACTGGACACCCTCGAAAATATGGTTCGTTTCCTCGAAAATATCATCAATATGTAAAACAAAAGAAAGTAATAGATCTGCCTACTTATATAAATAATTGCACTTCAAGAACTGCAGATATCTTTAAAATTCCGAAAAGAGGAAAATTGATAGAAGGTAATTATGCTGATATAATAATCTTCAAACCAGAAGCTTTCAAAGATAAAGCAGATTATATTAATGCCTTTCAGTTAGCAGAAGGAATTGAGTATAGTATTATAAATGGAAAGGTATCAATAGAAAAAGGTATTAGTACAGAGAAATTGAATGGAAAAGTATTAGATAAATAAAAATTATGAAAAAGTTAATTCTAATAGCTTTATTATCAGCAATATTGTTTTTTGGTTGTAAAGATAAAATACAAGGAGGTAAGGCGCAAATACCTGAAATTGAACTTAAGAGTAGAGACATTATTCATAATATTAATGATGACAAAGAGAGTTTTTATTATATAGATTTTAAAAATTACCCTAGCGATGATAAGAGTTTGCCAATTGGTGTTTTTGATTCGGGAATAGGTGGATTGACAGTTTTGAATGCTATTGTAAATTATGATCAAAATCAAAATAGGACTCATCAAAAAGGAAATGATGGTATCATAGATTTTGAAAAAGAGACATTCATTTATTTAGGAGACCAAGCCAATATGCCTTATGGAAATTATTCAGAAGTAGATAAATTGGATCTTTTAAATGAACATATCATTAAAGACACCCAGTTCTTATTGGGAAATAAATATTATTCAAATGCTGATGATGTTAGCGTTAACATAGATAAAAAACCTGTAAAGGTTATAGTTATAGCATGTAATACTGCTACAGCTTATGGTAAAGAAAATATAGAAATTTTCTTAAAGAGGGCAAAAGCTAATATAAAAGTCATTGGTGTCATAGATGCTGGAGTTAGAGGTGCTTTAGAGAAAATGCAGAAAAATGAAGACGGTATCATTGGAGTGCTTGCAACGGCAGGGACTGTATCTTCTAAAGGCTATCATAACACGATTATCAAATTTAAAGATGAGTTAGGTTATAAAGGAAACATCGAAGTATTTTCTCAAGGAGGTGTTGGCATTGCTGAAGCCGTGGATGAAGACTTAGATTATTTTGATAAACACTTAAAGAAACCACGTAAAAATTACAAAGGCCCTAGTTTTGATGGTGATATTAAAATAAGCAAAACCTTATTGGATATTTACAATTTTGATTTTGATGATAGTAAAATGCTTTGCGATAGCAAAAAGGCAGACGATTGCTCTATTATACAAATCAATGATGCTGAAAACTATGTACGGTATCATTTGGTAACTCTTTTAGAGAAAATAAGAAGATCAAATACTAAAAACAAATTGAAATCCATTATTCTAGGATGTACACACTACCCTTATTTGACTATCGAAATTAATAATGTACTTAAAGAAATATATAATTATAAAAATAAAAAAGGAAATTATTTATACAGATCCTATATGGTTGAGCATATTCAATTAATAGACCCAGCTATTAATACAGCAAAAGAACTCTATGATTATTTGAATCAAAAATCAATGTTCAACTTAAATGGAAAAATAAATGATAGTGAGTTTTATATAAGCGTTGCCAATAAAAATAACAAGAATAATAAGATTGACGAAAATGATCGTTTTCCTTACGACTACAAATACGGAAGAAACGTTGGCGAGATCCAAGAATATACAAAGATAATACCTTTTAGTAGAGACAATATCTCCAATGATATTCTTATACGTTTCCAAGAGCAAATACCTTATGTTTTTAAGTTGATAAAAAACTTCAATAGAGAAAATGAAAAAACAAAAGATTTGAAAGCAAACACTAAAATTTAATTATGATGAATAAGAAACTTTTTTTAATTCAAGATAGAACAACGATTGTCTATGTTGCATTTTTACTATTTTTTTACAGTTGTACATATAATACTACTGAAAGCATTGTAAAGCTTGAAGATATAGACGAAATTTTACCATCTGCACCCACGAACCTTTCAGCAAAAAATACAACAAAGGCTATCACAGATCTAAGTTGGACAGCATCAACAGATAATGTTGGTGTGACATCATATCAAATCTATAAAGATGATTCTTTTCTATTATCTACAGATAGAACTTCTTATACAGTGAGTGGTTTAATAGTGAACACAAGTTACGTGTTTAAAGTTAGAGCAATAGATAACGCAGGAAATGCTTCTGATTTTAGTAATTCTATTGATGTCACTACGAATGATAATGATGCTGTATTATTAACAAGAACAGGTGATATAGAGACCTATGCCGAGAATATCATTGATAATGTACCAGATAGTTCTGGAAACGATTATAAAGAAATTACAGCAATACAGTTAGATACTTGGGGTTTGGTTATAGATGCAATTTTAATCGAAGATATATCAGAAGCTGTAAAGATAGCAGCAGAACTCAATTATCAAATAACGGAGTTTACAGATGAGACACTAACACCCAACCAAGTTTTCTATGTTTTGGAAGAGCAGATTCCAAAGATTAATCATTGGGGGACCTATATATTCAGTAAAACCCCTGAAATAGATTATCTGGTACTTCAAGCACCACATATATTAAATGATACCAATACAGGTAAACAGGCTATGTACTGTTTTAAGGATAATCTAGCCAAAGCTGTATTCATTAGTGGAGCACACCGTTGCAACCAAAACAAATTATCTCTATGTGATGGTAAAACGGAATCTTGCAATGAAGGTTTGGAGTCGTATAGAGTATCAGATCTTGCTCATAATTCTAATTCGGCCTTTCAAAAAACCACAGAAGTCATATTCAATACCATTTCTAATTCGGTTTTTGTTCAACTACATGGTTTTAATAAAGAAGCTACAGATCCCTATGTAATCATGAGCAATGGCACTAGAAAAACTCCATTAATCGATTATATTGTAGAATTAAGAGATGCCCTTTTGGTCGAAGATGCTTCATTAACATTCAAAATAGGACACATAGATCAAGATTGGGAGGGTTTACTGTCTTTTGAAAACACCCAAGGACGACTTATTAATGGGTCTCCAGAGCCTTGTGGTACATATGCAACTGAAACGTCTGGTCGATTCATTCATATTGAGCAAGAGAATAATAAATTAAGAAGTGCAAGACCCCTCTGGATGAAAATGAGTAATGCAATAAAAAGTGTGTTTAAGTAATAGTTATAATTAACTACAAGAGTTAGTCATATTTTTTAAATGGCTAACTTTTGTTGAATTTATGGTTATGAAGTTTTGAAATTTTCCAATTATGAAGTACATTAAAATTATTTTAGTTTTCTATATTGTTTTGGTGTTGCACCAAATCTTCTTTTAAAGGCAGCAGAAAAATGTGTAGCATTTTGATAACCAATTTCTTCTGCTATTTGATATACCAATTTTTGAGTATTCTCAAGCATTATTTTTGCTTTATTCATTTTTTCCATTGTACAAAATTCATTAACAGTGTATCCAAAAATTCTAATAAATTCTTTATTAAGATTTTGTCCAGTTATTCCAACCTCGTTTCCTAATTGGTGTGTAGTATAGTTTTTTTGTAAATTGTTTCTTATAAGTTGCTTTATTTGATATGCTTTTTTAAGAATTTTATCTTGAGTAACTTGATTACAATTAAGTTCTCTGTTTTTATAATTTTCCATTTGAATAGCAATCAACTCAAATACCTTAGCTTTTAAATATATTCTATTTGCTATTCCAGTAATACTTTTTTTTTCAATACTTGATAATATAGATAAAACCTCATCAGTAATTGGTAAAATCAAGTTTTCATCGGTTAGCTGCTTAAGATCTAAATCGCTCATAAAACCATGAAAAATTAAGAACGATTGTGGTAATTTAATTTTTACTTCTTTGAAAGATATTTCACCCAAAATTCTACTATATCCTGAAAATTGATCAATACTTGC
>TARA_R110002051_G_scaffold127873_4_pt1 | contig 15701 bp, 16 predicted proteins | sample TARA_R110002051 | Tara Oceans TARA_R110002051 (sample SAMEA4397023) | marine metagenome | biome: Polar Biome; feature: [MES] marine water layer (ENVO:01000295) within the mesopelagic zone...; material: water (ENVO:00002006), including particulate matter (ENVO:01000060) such...
GTTTAGCCAACATGTGCGTTTGGGTCTAATTTTAACCCATTTAAAACATCTTGAGTTTTCATTTTTCTTTTCCCTGGTAATTGAATTTCTAAAAGCTGTAAGAATCCTCCTTCTAAAGCGATTTTAATATTTTTTTTATCGAAAATGACACTTTTAAGAGTGTAATTATGTTTTATTTCTTCAATTGCAACATCATAAATTTTTAAGAATAGTTCCTCTCCATTATTATAAAGAGTAGTCCAAGCGGTAGGGTAGGGACTTAAACCACGAATATGATTGTAAATAGTTGTTATAGAACTATCCCAATTAATCTCACAAGTTTCTTTATGAATCTTATAAGCTACTTTTTCAATTGGGGTTTTCGGTTGTCTTTTTGTTGTTATGTTTCCTTTTTCAATTTCTTTTATCGTTTGTATAACCAAATCAGAACCTAAATACATAAGCTTATCATGTAGAGTTCCAGCCGTATCATCAGTATTAATATTAATTTCTGATTGTAATATTATTTCTCCAGTATCTATTTTATCATCTATAAAAAAGGTAGTTACTCCTGTTTTTGTTTCTCCATTTATAATTGCCCAATTTATAGGAGCCGCTCCTCGATAATCAGGTAATAATGATGCATGTAAATTAAAGGTCCCAAATTTGGGTATTTCCCATACTACTTTTGGAAGCATTCTAAAAGCGACTATAATTTGCAAATTTGGTTTTAAATCCTTTAATTCTTGTATAAATGCTTCATTCTTTAAATTAGTTGGCTGTAACACTTTTAAATTGTGTTCTAAAGCGTATTTTTTAACTGCAGATTCTTGTAATTTTCTTCCACGGCCTGCTGGTTTATCTGGAGCAGTAATTACACCTACTATAGCGTAGGATTTTTGCACAAGTGTATTTAATATTCCTACTGCAAAATCGGGAGTTCCCATGAATATTATACGTAAATCATTCATTTTTGACTAATTTTATATTCGTTTTTTATAGTTATTTCAATAATACCATTTTCTAAAAGTAATTGTAGAGCACCAAAAATAGCTTCTTCTTTATATGGCATTTTTTGTATTAAATTTCTTGAAGATTGCGCTTCTGTTTTAAGAATTTTTAAAATAGTTTCTTTAACAAGCTCAAAAATTTCAATTTTAACTGGATTTGTTTTGGTACATACATCACATTGATTACACTTTTCTCTTTCTTCATCAAAATATCCAAGTAACTGCTGGCTTCTGCAAACTGTATCATTTTTAATATAGGAAAGTACAGCATCAATATTTTTTGTTTTTTGTTCTATTAAAAGTTCAACTTTTTTAGCAAACGTATTAATAGTCCTGTCATCTTCTCGCGGAACCAGAAATACGATTTCAATATCATTATGTTGTGCTGAATAGGTGATAAGTTCGTCTTTTTTTAATTGCTCTAGAGTTTTTACAATTTTATCTTCAGACAAATTCATTTTTTTTGCAATCGACCATGTATTTATCTTTGTATTGTAATCAAAAATACCTCCATAAGTTCTAAGAATAGTCTGTATAATTGGGGCACTACTTTTAAAGATATCTAGGTAATTAAAAATTTGATTTTTGTTTGCAATAAATTGAATACTTGTTTTCTTAGAAAAGGATTCTGATAATGCAATTACAGAATTTTGATCTAATATACGAAGTGCATTATAGGTTAAAAACGAATTCAATTTATAAATAGCACAGAAAGCATTAAAATTTAATTGATATATTTCAGTACTGCTTTCACCAAAAGAAATTTGAAAATAATTATTGAGTTTATTATATAAAATTTTCAAAAAGGATACTGTTGGCAACCCACTTAAGAACTGTTTTTTTAATTGAATCTCATCCGTCTTGTTCGTTAAAATAATTGCTTTTGCTGGAGCACCATTTCTACCGGCTCTACCAGCTTCTTGAAAATAATTTTCAATACTTTCAGGAACTTGATAATGCACAACTATGCCTACATCAGGCTTGTCAATCCCCATTCCAAAGGCATTAGTAGCTACAATTACTTGTACTTTATCATCTAACCAAAGTTGCAATCTTGTATCTTTTTCTTTTTTGTTTAAACCTCCATGATAAAAGGTGGATGAAATTTTGTTTTGTGTTAATAAATAAGATAATTCACTAGAAAGTCTTCTTGTGCGCACATATACAATAGCACTTTTTTTTGTTTCAGAAAGTATTTGCTTTAGTTGATAAGCTTTGTCTTCATCCCAGCGAACTGAAAAAGCAATATTATCTCTGGCATAGGATGTTTTTTCAACAAGTGGGTTAATTAATTGCAGATTTTCAATAATATCTTTAGTCACTTTAGCTGTAGCTGTAGCCGTTAAAGCAATAATTGGAGCTTGTGGAGCTAAGTCTCTTAAAATTGAACAAGAAAGATATGAAGGTCTAAAATCGTTTCCCCATTGTGATATGCAATGCGCTTCATCTATAGCAATAAGATTCACCTTCATTTCTTGAATACGGTCTCTTACTAAATCTTGTTGTAGCCGTTCTGGAGATAAATATAAAAATTTGTAATTCCCGTAGATACAATTATCTAGTAGATCTATAATATCATCTTGAGACACACCACCAGTAAGTGCAATTGCTTTAATACCTTTGTTTTTTAGATTATCTACTTGGTTTTTTATCAATGCAATTAATGGCGATACTACAATACAAATACCATCGGTAACCATTGCAGGAATTTGAAAGCAAAGTGATTTTCCTCCTCCTGTTGGTAACAGAGCAAGAATATCTTTCTTTGCTAAAATAGAGGTGATAATTTGTTCTTGAGACTCTTTAAAATCTGAAAATCCCCAATACTGCTTTAAAATATCTTTTGGGTTTTTCTGCACTAACTTAAGTTTAAATCTTTTAATATAAAATCAACACGCTGATCGATGGGTGTTTTTGGAACCTCAATTACGGTATAACCAAAACTTTCGTAGGCACTTTGCAAACAATCGTGAATACGTAATGCTTCATCAAAATTTTCATACCGCTCATTATCAGCAGTATGTATTTCTTTCCAAGGAGGTAATAAAAAAATAGTATCGTAAATATTTTCTTGGCAAACTTTTAAAAATTCATCAGGATAAGGAGTGCCAAAACAATCTAAATATGCAACAACATCAGGTAGCCCACGATCAAAAAAAATGATTGCCTCTTTATGTAAATTAGAATCTTTATATTGTTGTAAGCGACCTTCGAGAATTCGTTTGCTAAACAATAATGGATCTGTTAAAAAAAGTTGTTCAATTCCTTCTTTCCTAGCTTGTAAAGTTATTTCTCTAGAAATTTCATGAAAACATTTAAATCCTGCATTTTCAATACCTTTAACTACAGATGTTTTTCCAGTACTTGGACCACCAGCAATGACTATTTTTTTTGTGCTCAATTATTTTTTTTTGGTTTAACAAAAGTAATGAAAGCATAGTGACAAAAAAATTGCGATAGATACTTATCTTTGTAAAAACATTTTGATGGATACAGAAGACCAAAAAGAATTTTATAGTAAACTTAAAGAAAGACTAGCCGAAACATCTACTTGGCCCACCAATTATTTGTATAAATTTATTGTACCTACTGAAGGTACAGGTATAAGAGAAATTGAAGGGGTATTTGATGATACAGGAGCAGTAATCATTACAAAAAAGTCTAAAAATGGAAAATATACGAGTATTTCTATTACTGTAGAAATGGAAAATCCTGATGCCGTAATCGAAAAATATAAGGCTGTAACTAACGTAAAAGGAGTAATATCTTTATAATCTTAGTATATCTAACAGAATTTTGTTAATTTGCAAGCTTTAAGAGTATACTTTCCTCTTTCATAATTATTAAGAAAAATTTTTCAATTTGAGTTTAGCTAATAACGAAGTATTCAATTTAGAATACAACACCGAGCGTCCACAGCTTATTATACCTGAGTATGGGCGTCATTTTCAAAAGATGGTAGATTATGCAATGTCTATAGAAGACGATGTTGAGCGTAATAAAATAGCGCAAGCTATTATTAGTGTTATGGGTAATTTACAGCCACATTTTAGAGATGTTCCTGATTTTCAACACAAACTTTGGGATCAACTATTTATCATGTCAGATTTCAAATTAAAGGTAGATTCACCATATCCTATCACTACTAAAGAAATGCTTCAAGAGCATCCAGAGCCCTTGAGTTATCCTCAAAATTTTCCAAAATACCGCTTTTACGGAAACAACATTAAATTAATGATTGATGTCGCTGTTTCTTGGGAAAAAGGTGATAAGCGAGATGGTTTGGAGTATGCAATTGCTAATCATATGAAAAAATGCTATCTGAACTGGAATAAAGATACGGTTGAGGATAAAGCAATATTTAAGCATTTATTTGAGTTGAGTGATGGACAGATTGATTTGGCTAGTGAAGGCGAGCACCTGACTGAAAGTGGGCAATTTTTAAAAAATCGTCCTGCGAAGCAAAATTCTAATCGCTCGAATAATACTGCTAAAAAAAATAATAGAAATACTAATAATCGCACTAAAAAGCGATACTAAATTTTTCAAAATTAAATGGGGACATTTAAAATTGAAGGTGGCCATCAATTACATGGTGAGATTACACCCCAAGGAGCAAAAAATGAAGCTTTACAAATTTTATGTGCAGTTCTTTTGACTTCTGAACCAGTTACGATAAATAATATTCCTGACATTGTTGATGTTAATAAACTAATTGCTTTATTAGAAGATTTGGGAGTAAAAATCCAAAAAAAAGGTAAAGGTTCTTATAGTTTTGTTGCCGACGATGTTAATTTAGACTACCTGCAATCTGATCAATTCAAAGAAGATGGAAGAGGGCTAAGAGGTTCTATTATGCTTGTAGGTCCTTTATTGGCACGTTTCGGAAAAGGATATATACCAAAACCAGGAGGTGATAAAATAGGACGCAGAAGGTTAGATACCCATTTTGAAGGATTTATCAATCTTGGAGCAAAATTTAGATACAATAAAGAAGAGCATTTTTATGGTGTAGAAGCAAAAAAGCTAAAAGGAGCATATATGCTTTTAGATGAGGCTTCGGTAACCGGTACTGCCAATATTGTAATGGCTGCCGTTTTAGCAGAAGGTACAACTACAATTTATAATGCGGCTTGCGAGCCTTATTTGCAACAGCTTTGTAAGATGTTGAATAGAATGGGTGCTAAAATTACTGGGATTGGTTCTAATTTATTGGTTATCGAAGGGGTGACTAAATTAGGAGGAACAGACCACAGAATGTTACCCGATATGATTGAAATTGGGAGTTGGATTGGTCTTGCTGCTATGACGCGAAGTGAACTTACCATTAAAAATGTGAGTTGGGATGATTTAGGACAAATTCCTACTGTATTTAGAAAACTAGGAATTACGATTGAACGTAAAGATGATGATATTTATATTCCGGCTCATACCAATGGTTATGAAATACAAAATTATATAGATGGTTCTATTTTAACGATTGCTGATGCCCCATGGCCTGGGCTGACACCAGATTTATTAAGTATTATTTTGGTGGTGGCTACACAAGCAAAAGGTGAAGTATTGATTCATCAAAAAATGTTTGAAAGTCGTTTATTCTTTGTCGACAAATTATTAGATATGGGGGCTAAAGTTATTCTTTGTGATCCACATAGGGCAACTGTTATTGGTCATGATTTTAAATCTACTTTGAAAGCAACTACGATGGTTTCACCAGATATTAGAGCAGGAGTTTCATTATTAATTGCTGCACTTTCAGCAAAAGGAACATCTACCATTCATAATATAGAACAAATTGATCGAGGTTACGAAAATATAGATGAACGTTTACGTGCTATAGGCGCCAAAATTACGCGAGTTTAAATTGGTTTAATAAAAGAAAAGAATATAATTAATTATGTTCTTTTCTTTTAATGCAACTCTTATTCAAGAACACGTACCGTTACAATTCGGATATCTTTTTTAGGTCTATCAAAAGTACCTGTAGGTGATGCAGCAATACTATCAACCACATCCATCCCTTTTATAACTTCACCATAAACTGTATAGTTTTGGTCTAAATGCGGTGTACCACCTATTGTTTTATAAACTTCACGTTGTGATTCTGGTATAGAATAGTGATTAAAATCTTTAGAAGTTGCTGCCCAAGCATGAATGCTATCTTTATATTGATTGTAAAGTGATTCATTTTCATTCTCGTTTGCTTTCTGTAAGGAGTCTAAAAGATATTTATGATCAGAATCATTTTTGATATCATGTTCAGCTAACCAATTATTAATACGTATTTCAGCCTTATCAAGAAGACTATCATTAAATATTTTACCTTGTACAATATAAAATTGCATGCCACTAGATTCGCGTTCTGGGTTATCATCGCGAGCAGCAGCTAAAACACCTTTTTTATGAAATAAATTAGGATTAAATTCTGCCTTTATTGTATATAAAACATCTCCCTCGCCAAGTGTATCTTGTACTTGCGCTTTTTTACTATCAGGATCACCTCCTTGAATCATGAAATTTTGTATTACCCGATGAAAAAGAACACTATCATATGCATGTTCTTTGGCTAGTTTAATAAAGTTATCTCGATGTAATGGAGTTTCATTGTATAATTGAATGGTTATCGTGCCATAATCTGTAACCATTTCAACAGTTTTTCTTTTTTCTTCTTCTTCTATTTTTTTTAATTCCTTTTTTTGGTTACAACTTAAAAGAATTATAATAAAGAGTAGAGCTAAAACTGATTTAGGGAATGGTTTCATATAGGTGTTTTTAGGGGTTACTACTAATCTAATCAAATTTTAAAGAATACACATAAATTTGATATATAAAACCATAGAATTTCTATAGTTTTATATATCAAATTTGTACTCTTTTTGTTGCACATAAAAGCCGTCATCTTTATTGTCTTTTATATGATTTACATTTAATGTGCTATCATTTTCATAACAAACATCTTCATTATCTAAATTGTATCGTAAGAGATTATCTCCATAATTTACAGTCCAATTTAAATAGACTAAAATAAAAATTCAAATAACTAATAAGATTAGAATGGTGCCGAACATGTGCAGTTTGCAACTTTTAATTTTACATTTCACAGGTTCTTCTACTTTTGTAAAAAACAAAGCACTTTTCTTAAAATTTTTGTGGCTACTTCAATTGCCGCTCATTAGGTATTACAACTTATCAACTTATTATTTTAAGTGAAAACTTTGTTGCATTTTTAGGTGATTTACCTCCTTTAGTAGGCATTATAGTAGCTATATATTATGCTATATTTTTAGTTATTGGTATTATTTTGATTCTAATTCAACTAAAAATCTGTACTACTATTAAAAAATGAAAAAACTAGAAGTGAGCTTTTACATTTGCAAAGTCAAGTAAAACTACATTTTTTTAATATTTTAAATAATTTATATGGTTTAGTAGATAAGGAAGCAAAAAGTCTAAAAAATTGATTTTGAAATTATCAGACCTAATGCGTTATAGTATCTATGAAGGCAAAAAAACATAGTAAAACTAGAAGGTGAAATAACGTATTTGAAAAATTATATTGAATTGCATCGCATGCGATATCATAAAACATAACTATCGAATTTAATACAGATATTTTTGATGACTTATTTGTAATCCGGCCATTATTTATTTATTATTCTTGTTGAAAACTTAAACACGGTGTTGAGAATTTACATCAAAAGGCTTATGTTCATATTAATTTGCAGGTCAAAAACAATTCTATTGTATTCGAAATAGAAAATAATTTTGATAAAAATGTGCTACCTAGAAAAACTGGTATTGGTATAAAAAATCTAAGAAGAAGGCTAGAATTGGCATACCCAAAAAAACATGCATTACTTATTATACAATCAGAATCGGTTTATAAAGCAGTTTTAGTAGTAGAACGATGATAAAATATTTAATATTAGATGATGAACATATAGCCTACGATATTATAAAAGGATATTGTGGTTTAATTCCTAATATGCAATTGATGAGGCATTGTTGTGACTTTAGATTTATAAAGTAGTTTTTTTTAGATTTAAACATGCCAAAACTTAAAATGAGCTTGAAGCTATTGATTATCTTTTAAAACTATTTTGCTTTGAACGTTTTTTGAAGGTAGTTAATAAAGTTTTATATACCGATACGCCAGCGGAAGTTTCTTTAGAAAAGGCAGAAAACTTAATGGAAAAGCAAATTTTTCTCTAAATTGGTAAAAAATATTAAAGTAAGAGTGAGCAACATTCTTTATGTCGCAGTAGGAAGAAATTATTCTAAAGTTGTTTTTCCAGATAATACACTTCTTGTTAGGGAGAAAAAACAGATATGCTAGCTCTGTTTTCTGATTATAATTTTATTCAGGTACAAAAATTATTTATAGTTTCTAAAGCACATATTTAGCAAATAGAAGGTAATAGAATAACCATTGGCAAACCATTCCATTCCAATCGGAAAAACTTTTAGAGAGGCGATTGATGTATTTTTGGTTTGATGAAATTTATTTGAATTTTGTCTTAGACTACTTGTCGCTCAATTGCCAAATAATGGGTGATTTCTGTAGAATATAATGGGATAATTTTTATTTCACAGGTATAAGTCGATTTATCTTTTCGATAATTGATAATCTCATCGGTAAACGTTTGATTGGCTTTAATTTTTGAATTAATACGAGCTTTAACCACTTTACTAGTATCTTTTCCTTGTAAAAACGAAGGGGATTTATCAATTGCAAATTTTTTGGAATATCCTGTCATTTCATGAAAACCATCACTTACCCAAACTATTTTCTTTTGTAAATCAGTAATGACTAAAGCATCAAATTCTTGGTTTTTAAAAAGGCTAGTACTATCGTTTTTAATTTTTAATTTTTTAGCTATTTTTTTAAATTCTCTGATGTTATTTTCTTGCTTTGCTTGTAGACATAATTTGTGGAAATTTTCAATATGAATATCCCAACTTAATAAAGGTGCCATAGCTCCCTTTTTTGGACTTCCTATAAAAGGAGATTCTTCTTTTTTATTTATAGAAGAAAGATAGATGTCTAAACACATCATCTGATACATTTCATTTTTCATAAACCCATAATTCAATATCGTATTATTTTTCAATTAAAGTACCATCAGGATATTTGGCGAAGCGTCCTTTATCTTTTGGATGTACATGATCGGGATGAGGCCAAGGCCAGCCACCAAACTGTGTTAGTTGGTATTCTTGCATTGCTTTTTGTATTTCTTCATCAGTATTCATAACAAATGGTCCATACTTTGCTACTGGCTCTTCAATAGGATTACCTTGTAATAAAAGAAAATGGGCATTTTTGCTACCTACTTTTATTTGCACATCTTTAGATGGATCTAATAAAATACCATGATTGGGTCTTATAGTTTGATCTTCTATACCAATAGAATCGCCTTCATAAAAATATAAAGTTCTGTTTACTTCTGTATGTGCTTTTGGTAGGGTATAGGTACTATTTGCATCAATATGAATATTCCAAATAGCAACTTCATTTTCAATATTTGCTGCCCAAGAATCGGGTGCTGGTTTTAGAGCTATAGTATTTTTGTAATTTCCAGCAATAACTTTTACACTACTATTTTCGGTTTTAATAATAGGAATATCTTCATGCCAAAGCATGGCAAAATGTGGATCAACAAACTTACTTTTTTTAGGAAGATTCAGCCATATTTGAAAAAGTTCAAGAGGGTTTTCTTTATTCGTATTAAGTAATGGAAACATTTCACAATGTTGTACGCCACGACCAGCTGTCATCCATTGTACATCACCCATACCAAAACGTCCGGCAGCACCTAAAGAATCAGAATGATCACAAAAACCTTTATTAACTATGGTTACAGTTTCAAAACCCCTATGTGGATGAGATGGAAAACCAGGTACTGTTCTTCCATGATACATACGCCACCCATCTTTAATTGTAAAATCATTCCCTAAATTTCGACCATCTAATGATGCAGAAGGGCCCATTTCATCATTTCCTTTCGGATAATGGTCTAAATGATATACACAAAACAAAAATGGATCTTGGGTTTGCCATGGAAAACCCAGCGGAAATATAGATTTAATACTTGTACTCATACTACTATTTGTTAATGCTTTGCATCATTAATTTCAATCCAATACCCTTCCGGATCTCTTATATATATTTGGCGAACACCGTCAGCTCTTAAGGTTATGGCACTCTTTTTTCCAGGCCAATCTTCAAAAGCAATATTGTTCGTTTTTAAGTTTTCAATAAATGCATCTAATTTATTTGTAGAAAGGCATATATGACTAGATTTATGCTTTTTCATAACTACAGTATCTTTATAAATTAGATGCAATTGTGTATTACCTTGCATAGAAAACCATCTAAAACCAGGATCTTTTGTTGGATGATCTATTTCTTTTAAACCGATTACTTTAGCATAAAAATCACCTGTTGTTTTTAAATCGTTTACTATTAGAGTAGTATGATCTATTGTAAAATTAAATGATTGTGCAGATAAACCATATGATGCTATAAAAATGATTATAAAAAGTATTTTTCTCATGATAGAATTTTAGTAGTACTAAATTACAATAATCTGGTTGAAGGTTGTCATATTCTTAATTTTAAAATTTTTTCTCTAAAACAATGAAATTAATTCCTCCTTTGATATAGGTTTTACTTGTTTCTTCGAGTCCAAATTTTTTGTAAAAACTCGTTTTGTTAGCTCTAGCATTACACCATAATTTTTCTATTTTTAATTGCGAACAATATAAAATGATATGATTTAAAATTTGGGTTGCATATCCTTTTCCTTGTTCAGAAACCTTAGTAGCTAATTTTCTAAATTGAGCTGTTTTATCTTTTATAAATAAGGATGCAATACAAACTAGTACGTCATTTTTAAACAATCCAAAATGCACTCCTTTATCATCTTCATCAAGTTTTATAAACTCTATTGGATGATTTGGCCACATTACTGTATGTCTTAAATGATACGTTTGCGCTGCTGTAATTTTTTTTATACTAATCATGTTCAATTATTCTTCTTGTCTATATCGCGTCATTATTTCTTTAAAAAGTTCTCCAGTTGATGGTGGAGTATAAGATATGGCATTTGCGCCCGCTTCAATAGCTTCTAGTATGGTATCCTCAGATTTTCCTCCTGTAGCAAGTATAGCTACATCAGGATTTATATCTTTAATTTTTTTAATGATATCTGTTGTATTTTGAGCTCCTGAGACATTAAAAATATCAATTCCAGCCGCAATTCTACCTCGTATATCATCTTTATCAGATACTATTGTTATGGTAATTGGAATATCAATTTTTTCTTTCAATTCTGAAATTAATTTATTCGGAGTAGGCTTGTTTAAAACCACTCCCATTGCTCCCTGAAATTCAGCGTGTATTGCTAGCTCTATTGATCTTGTTCCCGTTGTTAACCCACCACCAACACCACAAAAAATTGGTTTGTCAGCAGAAAGAATCAAAGCATTTGAAATTACTGGTTGTGGCGTAAAAGGATAAACAGCAATAATTGCATTGGCATTAGTATTTCTAATAATAGCCACATCAGTACTAAAAAGAAAAGATTTTAATAATTGACCAAATACTCGAATACCAGAACACTCTTGAATAATTTCAGGAACGGTCACTATATTTTTTCGCAATCTACTACCAAAAGAAGGAATGTTATCCATAATTTAAATTTTCATCGATCTTACGATGGCTATATTTAAAATTAAAGATATGTTTTTTTGATTTTTAGCAGCTAATATTTAACATGACTGTTTGAAAATTAAGAAAGCGCTTCTTTATATGTTTTTAAACAACGCTCTCTAGCCATTTTATGATCTACCATTTTATTAGGGTAGGTAAGTTCTTGTAATTCGGGAACCCATTTATTAATGTATTCTTTTTGTTTGTCAAATTTATCAACTTGTGTCATCGGATTAAAAATTCGGAAGTAAGGCGCAGCATCAACACCAGTGCCAGCTGCCCATTGCCAATTTCCTACATTGGCACTTAAGTCAAAATCTAATAACTTCTCTGCAAAATAGGCTTCACCCCAACGCCAATCTATTAATAAATGTTTACATAAAAAACTAGCGGCTAGCATTCTAACTCGATTATGCATAAATCCTGTTGCGTTTAGCTCACGCATACCTGCATCTACTAAAGCATAACCTGTTTGACCATTTTTCCATTTTTCAAACTCATCTTCGTTATTCCTCCATGTAATTCGGTCATATTTTGGTCGAAATGCCTGATGCGTTGTTTGAGGATAATGCCAAAGTATCTGCATAAAAAATTCACGCCAAATGAGTTCATTCCAGAAAACTTCGTTTTTTTCGGCAATAGCTTTTTTTACTATTTCTCTAATAGATACGGTTCCAAAACGTAAATGTGGTCCTAATCTTGAAGTACCATTTGCAATTCCAGGGAAATTTCGAGTTTCTTCGTATTGTTGAATACTAGAGGGTATAAGATAATAATCAGGAATTTTAATTTTTGAAGTTTCAAAACCTATATCTGACAAAGAAAGATTCTGTAAGCTGTCGTTTTTAATTAAATTATTAAAATATGAAGCTGTCTCATAGGTTTTTAAATCATCTTTCGGATTAAATTGAGATTTCCATTTATTTTTATAAGGAGTGTAAACTACATAAGGGTCACCATCATCTTTTATAATTTCATTTTCTTCAAAAATTACCTGATCCTTATACGTTTTAAAATAGATATTGTTGTTATTGAGGAATTCTTGAATAGTTGCATCTCGCTTTTTAGCATAGGGTTCATAATCTTTATTGGTATAAACACCTTGAATATTATATTCTTTATGAAGCTGCTTAAATATTTGTATTGGAGTATCGTAATATAATGAAATAGCGCTACTAGCTTTTTTCTGAAGTGTAATGTTAATTTGTTGAAGCGTATCAAAAATGAAATTTACTCTAGCATCATTTTTAGATAACTTATCAAGAATTTCTTTATCAAAAATAAAAATGGGCAGTACAGGAAATTCACCTCTTAAAGCTGCTGCAAATCCAATATTATCTTCAATACGCAAATCTCTACGAAACCAGAAAATAGAAATTTTTTTATTCATTAATTTATATTTAAAGTTGATAATCCTCCGTCGATCCCAATTATTTGTCCTGTCATCCAAGTACTTTTATCACTTAATAAAAATAAGGCCATTTGTGCAATATCATCAGCTTCACCTACACGTTTTAAAGGATGTCTTTGTGACATCAGTTCCTTTTTTTGATCATTATTTAATAATCTTTTTGAAAGTTGCGTTTGTACTAAAGAAGGAGCGATTACATTAATTCTAATTTTTGGAGCATATTCTGCAGCCAAAGATTTTGCAAAACCTTCAATGGCTCCTTTAGCAGCAGCAATGCTACTATGAAAAGGCATACCAACGCCAACGGCGATAGTACTAAAAAGCACCATACTAGAACCTTCTTTCATTCTTGAAATGATACTTTTTAAGATTTTAACCATGCAGAAAAAATTTAACTCCATATCTTCATTAAAATTGTTAATTCCCATCATTTTAAAAGGTTTCAAGTTAATAGTTCCAGGACAGTAAACAAAACCATGCAGCTCATCGGGTAGGATAGTAGTGTCAAATTCTTCTTGTAAAGCATCAAAAGGGATATAAGTTACATTAAGTTGTTCCAAATTCTCATTTGTTCTTGAGGCTATAAAAACGACATGTTCTTTTTGTAATTCTTGGGCAATAGAAAAGCCAATGCCATGAGAGCCGCCTATTAAAAGAATATTTTTTTTCATTTTTAGATTGTTAGTAGTGCTAATTCGTTTGGCATGTTTTCAAGTTTACCAAACAAAGTTTGTAGTTTATGTTCTCTGTACTTAAATATTTTGGTTAATTGTTTTTTTATGAATATTGCATGTGCTAATCTACCAAGTATGCCAAATGGAATTTTATAATCAATAATATCTTCCATTTCAACACCTCCTTCAACTGTTTTAATAAAATGTTTGTGATGCCATAAACTATAAGGTCCAAATCGTTGTTCATCAACAAAATAAGCACCTTCTTTTACATGCGCTATTTCCGTTACCCAGCGGGTGGTATATCCCGGAAATGGAGATACATTATATTGAATGATTTGACCTGCAAACATCGCTGTATCTGCACCCGAAAGAATATGAAACCCCATCGCATCTGGAGTTATTATTCTTAAATTTGAAGGATCAGATAAAAATTTCCATGCTGTCTCTTTAGAAATAGGTAAAGTTTGTTTAGAATGTAATTGATATAACTTCATTTCGCATTTTTTGTTTAAAGATATAAACAAAAAAATAAACAAAATTTAATTAATTTTAAAAATCTAATTAAATTAGTACTTCTTATTTAAGGATTAATTAACAAATCTAAGATGCCTTTATTAGTAGATTTGTTTAAATAAACAACTCACACTTATGAAAAAAACAGCTATTTTTTTATTGGCGGTTTGTACAAGTTTTGCATTAAATGCACAAATTTCTACACCGCAACCAAGTCCGACTGCAAAAGTTACACAAGTTGTCGGATTATCTGATGTAACTTTAGAATATTCTCGACCAGCAATGCGTGGAAGAACAATTTTTGGAGATTTAGTTCCTTTTGATAAATTATGGAGAACTGGAGCAAATAATAACACTATTATTACATTTAGTACAGATGTTAAAATTGGAGGAAAAGATTTGAAAGCAGGTTCTTATGCCATTTTTACAATTCCAGGAGAAAGTGTTTGGGAAATTGATTTTTATACCGATACTACTAATTGGGGAACACCTCAAAGCTGGGATGCAAGTAAAGTTGCTGCAATAGTAAAAGCAAATCCTATGGTGATTGCTGATAATGTAGAATCATTTACTATAGCAATCAATACAATTACTGATAATGGTGCGGTTTTAGAAATTTCTTGGGACCACACGAAAGTTGCAGTACCTTTCGAAGTTCCTACCGATGCAACAGTAATGTCTGCTATTAATAGAGTGATGGCAGGGCCAGGATCTGGTGATTATTATGCAGCTGCTGTATATTATATGACATCTGGTAAAGATATTAATAAAGCAAAAGAATGGATAGATAAAGCCATTGCAATGTCTGAAAAGCCTGCTTTTTGGCAATTAAGACAACAATCGCTTATCTATGCAAAAGCAGGAGATAAAAAGGGAGCTATAGCAGCTGCAAAAAAATCTTTAGCTGGAGCTGAAGAAGCAAAAAATGCCGATTATGTTAAAATGAATCAAGATTCTTTAAAAGAATGGGGAGCCATGTAATTTGACATTCTCCTTTTATAAAAAAGTCCCATTGAAATTTATGGGACTTTTTTTATGCCTTGATAGGCGGTTTTTTGAGCAAATTGTCAAACAATTGAAGTAAACAAGAGATTATGATGACTATACCACATCCAAATAAATTCAGTAATAAATAACTTATTTTTTCTTGTCCAGTTGGGTAAATGTAGATCAATGAGTAATAAATTACGAAAATTAATAATTGTGTTAATATTGCTCCAATAAATACTGCATTACCTTTTACAAATTTAAAAAAGAATGCTAACAGGAAAATACCTAGAACATTCCCGTAAAAAATTGAGCCAATTATATTTACTAATTGAATAAGGTTATCAAAAAGGTTTGCCACACAAGCAATTAAAATAGCAATTATTCCCCATAATAAGGTGAACCATTTTGAA
>TARA_R110002051_G_scaffold280149_1_pt1 | contig 15696 bp, 8 predicted proteins | sample TARA_R110002051 | Tara Oceans TARA_R110002051 (sample SAMEA4397023) | marine metagenome | biome: Polar Biome; feature: [MES] marine water layer (ENVO:01000295) within the mesopelagic zone...; material: water (ENVO:00002006), including particulate matter (ENVO:01000060) such as......
TGCTTCGCCGTTCACCGCCCCTTCGGGCACCGCTTATATAAACCGAGGCTTATAGCCGTCGGATGCCTTTGCACGCCTATTCCTCGCGGAAGGCGCGGGCCGCCTGGTCGAGGAAGGGCTTGACCAGATAGCTCAACGCGGTCATTTCGGCGGTCTGGGCGAACACCTCGACGGGCATTCCGGGGATCAGCGTCACGTTCCCCAGCTTGCCGATATCGTCGGTGATCTCGACTTCGCCCAGATAGAACAACTCGCCCGTCGCGCTGTCGCGCTGCGCGGCAGCCGAAACATGGACGATCTCGCCCTCCAGCTCGGGGGTGGTGCGCTGGTTGAAGGCCGAAAAGCGCAGCTTGACCGGCTGGCCGACCGAGACCTGATCGACATCGACAATGCTCAGCCGCATTTCGATCTTCAGATCGGCATCGTCGGGCACGATCGTAACGAGCGTCTGCGCCGGGGTGATCACCCCGCCAACGGTGGTGACGTTCATCTCGTTGACGATGCCGGCGATGGGTGAGCGGATATCGACCCGGTCCAGCCGGTCCTCGGCCGAAAGCAGGCGCTCGGACAGCTCGGTGATCTGCGCCTGAACGACCCGCAGCTCGCGCTGCGCCTCGTTGCGGGCGGTTTCGTCGGTGGCGATGATCTGCAGCCGCACTTCGCTCATGCGCCCCTCGGCCCGCGCCATATTGGCCAGTGCCTCGCCGCGTTCGCCGGTCAGCCGCGCGATTTCGCGGTTGATGGCATAGACCCGCGCGCCCTCGATCAGCCCGGCGGTGGCCAGTTCTTCGAGCCTGGCATGCTCGGTACTGACCAGTTCGATCTCCTCGTTGAGCGCTCCCAATTGCGACTCGAGCCCCACGATCTCCTGGCTCAACTGGCCAAGTTGAAGCTCGAGCTGCTCTTTCTGGCGCGCCCGCGCCAAAAGATTGCCAACAAACAGTGTGGTTTCCCCGCCGATGATGGCCGAACGCGCCGGACCTTCGGCGGCAAGCACCGTGGAAAAATCGATTTCGGTCAGCCCGTCCCGCTCCGACAGCAGCCGGGCAGCCCGCCCCTGCAGCTCATAGAGCTGGCTGAGCACGATGGACCGCTCGGCGCGCGTCTCCACATCGCTCAGCCGCAACAGCACCTCGCCGGCTTCGACGAAATCGCCCTCCTGCACTGCAATCTCGCCGACGATGCCGCCATCGCGATGCTGCACCTCCTTGACGTGCTGGCCGACCGCAACCGTGCCGGGAGCGATCACAGCCCCGGTCAGCGTGGCCGTGGCGGCCCAGCCGCCGACGACCCCCACCAGCACGAACCCGAAAAACGCGCTGACAGCGATCCGAAGCCCCAGACTGTAGGTGGACTCTTCGGCCCGCTCCCGGCGGCGTCGCCCAGCGCTCAATGGTCCGGCGTCAATACTTGTCATGATCGGTGCTCCCCGAGCCCTTCAATTAGATGATCGCGTGTTCGTAAAGGTAAGGCTGATGCTGGCCGTGGATGGCGACCACAACGTCGTAGTTCTGATTGCCGTCGTAGTCGAATTCCAGCAGCGTCCGCTCCTCATCGCCCTCCAGTTCATAGCGAATCCTCAGCCGCAGACCGCTCTGGTCGTCCTCGGCATCCTCGCCCTGGAAATAATAGCCGAACCGGTTTTCCTCGCCGTCGCGGCCGGTCTTGGAGAACTCGTATTCGGCCACCAGAATGCGATCGCCGACCAGGAAATCGAGGATGTCGTGAATGACCTGCGGCCGGTCTGTCGCGTCAGTAAGAGGAAGACCGAACGAGAAGGTGTCAGCGCCCCCGCCGCCGGTCAGCACGACCGCCTCGTCCCCGACATGGAACATGTCGTCGCCCGCGCCGCCCACCACCTCTTCAAACCCGGTCGCGGTATCATCGCCGATCTCGGCACTCGATACCTGCCCGGTCGCAAGATCGACGGTGACGCCCACCTTGGTGTCGGAAAGGTCGAGCGTGTCCGCCCCGTCCCCGCCGTCAAACGAATCGTCGTCGCCATCGAGCGCGACCACAACCCGGTCGTCGCCTTCACCACCCGTCACAGTGTCGGTGCCGGAGCCGTCATGGATCTCATCATCGCCGCCGCACCCGTCGATCACATCGTCCCCGGCGCCCCCATGCAATGTCTCGTCCCCGCCACTGCCGGCAATGGTATCGTCACCCGAGCCGCCGATAACCGTTTCGATGTTGGTGACGGTATCCTCGCCGATCTCTTCGCCCACGGCGCTCTGCCCGTCCAGATCGACAGCGACAGCCAGCTTTGCGGCAGAAAGATCGAGCGTGTCGGTCCCCGCGCCGCCGTCAAACACATCGGCGGCAGCGTCGGCGGACGCCACAAGGGTATCGTCGCCCGCATCGCCAAACAGCTTGTCGGCGCCCCCGCCGTCACTGAGCATGTCGTCCCCGGCACCGCCGGAGAGAAAATCGTCGCCTGCACCACCAAACAATCGATCGGCACCATCTTCGCCGAGAAGCGTGTCATCGCCGTCTTCGCCGAACAGCTGGTCGTCCCCCTCGCCACCGCTCAGGATATCATTGCCCGATCCGCCGAAAATCCTGTCATTGCCGAGCCCGCCATAGACGAGATCGTGGCCGGCACCGGCAACGATCAGATCGTCCCCGGCCCCGCCGAAAACCACGTCATCTCCGCCGCGCGCATCGATCAGATCGTTACCGCCCCGCGCATCGATTGTGTCGGCAAGGTTCACCCCGACAAGGTGGTCGAGCGCGTCCGTGCCCACCATATCCCCGCCCCGCTCCAGCCGGAAAAAGGCGCTGTGCGTTACTGCTGCGACCCCGTCGCTGACCTGAAACGTGATGACAACGTCCGAAGCGGGCGTCTGCGCATGGCTCGAATAGACCCACCCATCCTCGGTTCTGCCGATAGACCCTGTGGACGCGCGCACATTGCCGACCTCGAGCACGTCACCATCGGCATCGACGACATTGGCCAGCAATTCGTCGAGCCCGATCAGCACGGCGGCGCCGGCCACGATGTTGTTGAGCCGCACGGGCGCGCCGGTTTCAGGCGCCCTGTTGCCTCGGTCCTGTGTGGGCGGCCGTGCCGGGCCCGTCTCATCGGGCGGCGGCTCTTCTCTAGCGACCTGACGGACCGCCACCGGGGCCGGCGGCCCACCAGTCTGCCCGTCGCCGCCCTTCACTGTGGCCGGCCGTGGACCGGAAAAATCGATCACCGATGAATCGGCCAACGCAAAGCGCGGCCCGGGAAAACCGACGACGTTATTGATCTGTTGGGCCGGCTCCATGGGCAGAGGCGGCGCAAGGTGGTGCGCCGGGTCCGCAATACCTGCTTTTTTGCGATAGTCGTCCAGTTTTTCCGGCGCGCTCGACGCCGCGGCCTGGATGACCAGGTCCTGCTCGGGCTCAGGAGTTGGCGTATCGGGTGGCTGTGCCGCCTGGGCCGGTGTCAGCGCAAGCTTGAGATAGGCGACAATACCGGTGATCAGCAACCCGAACAGCATCGGTATGCGGTTCAGCCGCTGTGCATCGGCGAACCCATAGCGATCGCCCGGGTTCGGCCCTTCGCCTTCAACCTGCCGTGTGCCTTTGACCTCAATCATGCCGTCACCTCTCTTGACCGACGCTCGGTCATCGACGTCACGCGATGCGGTGCGAGGATTTCCTCCTTGGGACCGAAAGTGGTCATGCGCCCGTTCTGGATAACCGCCACCAGATCGACCGCCGCCAGCGCACTCGGCCGGTGGGCGACGACGATGGCGATGCCACCACGTGCGCGGATACCCTTGATCGCTTCTGTCAACGCCGCCTCGCCTTCACCGTCCAGGTTCGAGTTCGGCTCGTCCATGATGACCAGGAACGGATCGCCGTAAAGCGCCCGGGCAAGGCCGATGCGCTGGCGCTGGCCGGCAGAGAGAGCGTCTCCATTGGGACCGAGCAGGGTGTCGTACCCGTTATCGAGACGCACAATCATCTCATGAACACCCGCCGCCTTGGCCGCCCGGACAATCCCGGCGCTGTCGGGCTGAGGGTTGAACCTCGAGATATTCTGCTCGATCGTGGCATTGAGAAGCGCCACTTCCTGGGGAAGATAGCCGACATAGCCGCCCAGCTTTTCATCCGGCCATTGGCTCAGATCGGCGTCATCGAGCCGCACCGCGCCGCGCAGGGGCGGCCAGATGCCGGCAAGCGCCCGCACGAGCGTTGTCTTGCCGCCGGCGCTCGGCCCGATAATGCCGAGAGCCTGCCCGGCCTTGAGTTCAAAGGCCACGTCGGTCAGAAGAATCCGGCCCGAACCAGGCGCGGCAACGGTCAGCATCTCGACGCGCAGCGAGGAGGCGGGGGGCGGCAATGTCATCGGCGGCTTTGCCTCTCCGATGGCGATCATGGTGTCGCGCAGCCGCTTGAAGGCATTGCGCGCCGATACGACGTTCTTCCAGTTGCCGATGGCGAGATCGACCGGCGCCAGTGCTCTTGTCGCGGCAACCGACGAGGCGATGATGGCGCCGGCCGAAAGATCGCCCTGAATGGTCAGATAGGCGCCCAGCCCGAGGATGGCCGATTGCAGCAGCATGCGCAGCACACGCGAGATCGCGCCAAGCGTTCCAACCACATCATTGGCTTTGGTCTGAAGCTTGAGGTGTTCGCCATTGGCGGTCCGGAAATTGTCGATGGCCCGCGACGCAAAGCCCATGGCCTTGAGAATCTCGGCGTTGCGCGCGTTGGAATCGGCAATCGCATTGCGCTTGATCATTGCCTGCTGGGTATCATTGGCCAGCCGGCGTGACAGCAGTTCGCCCAGGATGGCAAGAAACACCAGGATCACCGCGCCGCCCAATGTCAGGGCACCCAGCAGCGGATGGAGCAGGTAGACAAAGAGGACATAAATCGGCATCCACGGCATGTCGAACAGCGCCATGGGCCCCTGGCTGCCGAGAAAAGCGCGCAGGTTGTCGACATCGCGGCCGCGCTCGAGCGACTCCGATGTGGAGAAGCCAAATCGTGGCATGTCGATGGCAACCTGATGGGCGAGCGGCGCGAATTTTCGATCGAGCCTCGCCCCCACCCTCACCAGTACCTGCGAGCGCACGATGTCGAACAGCCCCTGGAAAAGGTAAAGGCCGACCGCCAGCGCTGAAAGCGCCAGCAAGGTCGGCACGCTGCCGCTGGTAAGCGCCCGATCATAGATCTGGAGCATGTAGAAGGCGCCGGTGAGCGCCAGTATGTTGATGAGACCCGAGACGGTGAAGAGGTAGGCGGTGATGCCGCGAAATTCTTGTTTCAGTGCATCGTCCACGCGACGCTCTGCTAGTGCCCTGACATTGGATGTACGCATTTTCCGAAATCCTTAGACCCAAAGGGGAAAACAGAGAGATGCGGCAGCCCTTTGTGGGCTGCCGCAATGGATCTAGAGCGAGAAATCGGTGCTCACGAGGTCATGGGTTCCCTTGAGGCTGATCTTGAAGTCCGCCTCGTTTCCGTTACCCAAATTGCCTTCAACCACTGTGTAATCGCCATCGGCACGGGTCTCGTGGCTCACCAGCAGTTGACCGACTCCGGCGCTCTGTCCGCCGTTGACCAGGGTGAAGGACTGATTCCCGGCCGTTCCGGCATCGGCGTCGATCGCACTGAGATCGAGTTTATCGCCCGCTTCGAAACCGACGATCATATCGCCCTGTGCTGCAGCGGCAGAGCCGAAGACGAAGGTGTCTTGACCGGTGCCGCCATCCATGACGTTGACGGCGGTGCTGGCGGCGATGGTGTCGTTGCCAGCGCCAGTGACGACGTTCTCAATGCCCCAAAGCGTGTCCGAGCCGGTCTGCGCACTCATGGCGCTGCCATAGCCACCAAGACCGGTCCCTAGGTTGACCGAGACGTTCGCCAGGATCGAGGACATGTCGAGCGTGTCAATTCCGGAGCCGCCATTGATCTCGTCGCCGAAATAGGAGTCGTCGCCGTCCCCTGCCTCCGCCACGATGCGGTCATCGCCCGCTCCGGCAACAACGGTGTCATCACCGGCCCCACCGTTGACCAAATCGTCCCCGGCATCGCCAAAGAGACGGTCGTCGCCGTCGTCGCCGTACAAGAGGTCAGCATCGTCGCCGCCCAGAATCGTGTCGTTGCCGGCGCCGCCAAAGGCCATGTCTTCTCCGGCCCAACCGGCAATGAAGTCGGCACCATCGCCCCCGAGCAGCACATCGGCTCCGGCAAGCCCGACAATCACATCGTCGCCGCTAAAGCCAATCAGATGATCGGCGAGGGCGGTACCGGTCAGGAGGTCGTTGTCGACCGTGCCGATTTGGATGCTCGCGGGCACCTCGTCTGGCAGGTCCTCGACGGGGTCGTCGACCGCCTCGTCCACAACACCACCGATTTGCGGCGATTGGCCCGCAGCAGGGGTATAGCTGATCGAATGCAAGCCGTTGCTCAAGGTGACGACACCATTTTCGTCTTCCGTCGTCACATAGTCTGCAAGTACGGCACCGTCAGGAAGTTCGATGACATCCTGGTCACGCAGAGCCCCGATGATGGTGTCCTGTCCGCCATTTGACTTGAAGACGATACGGTGCTCCGAACCAAGCGAGGAAATGTCGATAGTGTCATCGCCCGCTGTGCCGTCGATCGTGATGGTGTTCAGGTTCAAGCTGGTTTCGGTAAAGTCACCAAACACCGCGATCGTATCGCCGCTGGCCACACCGCCACCGGACCCGCCCGGCGAGGAGACAGTCAGCGTATTGACCACCAGTTCTTCGATTTCGGTCAACTGGGCGATGATAACCGCCGCCCCGGCTCCGACCCCCCTTGTAATGACGATCTCGGCATTTCCGGTGTAGCCGATATTGGCGATGGCGGCATTCCGGGTGTAAATGTTGAACGTCTCGGTCGCGCCGCCCCCGTTGATCTGGAAGACATCGCCTCCGGCCCCTTCTGTTCCGCCATTGACGACGTCGCTGCCGCTGCCGGCCGACCAGATGATGGTGTCATCCCCGGCACCGCCGTGTATGGCGTCATTGCCGCCGCCACCATCGATGGTGTCGTCGCCGTCAAAGCCGAGCATAATCTGTGCTCCAGCTCCGCTCGAGATTGGATCGTCCGCGTTGTTGGTGCCATTAACGACGGTGAAGAGTTGCCCATCAAAATTCAGGCGTTCAATGTTGGCTAGCGTGTCAACGCCGTCAGTCCCGGCATTATCGGTAACGACAATTTCCCCAGTTCCGTTTAGCGCAATATCGTAATTGCCAAGCGACCCCGAGAAAAAGGCGGTATCGATACCATCGCCGCCGTCGACTGTATCATCGCCTCCGCCGCCAATCAGCGCATCATTTGCTGTCCCGCCGTTCAGAGTGTCGTTGCCGTCGCCACCATTCACAGTATCAGGCCCGGCTTCGCCGTCCATGATGTCGTTCCCGAGGCCACCGAACATCTGATCGCCACCACCCCGACCATCCATTGTGTCGTTGCCGTCGCCACCATCCATTGTGTCGATACCGCCGCCGCCCGTCATTGTGTCGGCACCATCGTCGCCATCCATGGTGTTGGCCCCCCCACCACCAATCAAGGTGTCATCGCCGAGCCCACCGGCGATGACGTCCGCACCGGCTCCACCGTGGATAAAATCATTTCCCCCTTCACCTGAAAGCGTATCCGCACCACCGGCACCGGTTACGTGATCCTCACCGGCCGTACCGCTGAAAATATTGGCGGCGCCATTACCATTGAAGGTCGCCCCAACCACGCTTGTCGGCTCGGAAATAACCGTTTCAAGCGTCCCAAGACCATCGGTGAAGGTTACGACCAAACGCAACTGCATGTTGATCTCACCGGCCGTGGGCGTGAAGGAGTCGGTGGTGGCGCCTCCGATGTCGCTCCATGTCGTCCCGTCGAACGATGACTGCCATTGGAATGAGAAAGCACCCAGCCCATTGAGATCGGCTATTCCAGACGTGTCCGACATGAGATTCTGGGTTTGCGTCGGCGTCGTGTCGCTGATCACCGGAGCACCCGTCGCCGCGACGTCGAGTGAAAAGTCCTGATCGGCGAAGCGCAGGATCTCGACATTTCTGAGCGTATCGGTGCCATCGGACTCCAAATCGTCGGAGACGTCGACGTGCTCAACCGTTATGGATCCGTCGGGATTGAAGGTGATGTCGTAGTTCTCCATCACGTCGCCAAAGACGGCCACGTCAAGGTCATTCGTCCCATCGGCTTGCCTGATGGTCCGGACAATGGAGAGCTGACCAGGGTTGAGTTCGCCCGAGAACATCCGTTGGGCGAGTGTCGTCATGGAGTTGTGCAACTCCAGCGGTTCTCCCGTGTGTCCGGTATCACCGGGCGCAAACACGCCGATCTGCACGTCGAGCCATTTGTCGCCGTCGATGATATCGTCGCCCATCTGGCCGGTCATGATATCACTACCGTCGCCACCGAGAATGATGTCACCAGCGCTGAACTCGGCGACCCCTGCCCCCAGTACGTCCTCAAGTCCCGAAATCAGCTCAAGGGACTCAGCGTCGATCGCACTGCCAAGGTAGCCTTCCGCGCCTCCCAATGGGTTGGTAACGGGATCGAATGGCAGCCTGTCTTCAGCGAGGATATTGGTTCCGGTCAGAACGTCGTCATGCGCCGAGCCTGACAGCCCTTCGACCGACTGATATTCATCAAGCGCCGCATTTCCCGGTATTGTGGGGGCTTCATCGAAGACGATCGGAAGCGAGAGATCGGCATTGACCGCGAAGGTGCTGTCCTTGTAGGTCGCCCAGTCCCAGCCGGACATGCCAGCCATCTTGCCGCGACCCGGGCTGCCGACAAAGATGTCGTCGCCACCTTCGCCGATGAACTCGTCAAACCCGCCATCGCCTAGGAACACATCGTGTCCGTCGATGTCGTCATGCGCGAATATCTCGTCGAAATTGTCGCCAGGGGCGCCATCGAAGGTGCCCGTTTCGATCCAGTCATTGCCCTCATTGCCGAGAATGCGTTCGGCATTCTTGTTGCCATAGATGAAGTCGTTTCCTTCCCCGGCAAACACTTCCGAGCCCTCGTCCGTGCCCAGGAAGATGAAATCCTGGCCGGCCCCGGCAAGCACCAGATCAAGTCCCGGTCCGGCGTGGATAACGTCGTTGCCGGCACCGCCCTTGATGTTGTCGTCACCACCGCTGTCGGTGATGATGTCGTCGCCGTCGCCGCCATTTATGATGTCGTTGCCGAAGCCGCCCTCGAGCCGGTCGTTGCCGCCGTCCCCGTAGAGCGTGTCGTCGCCGATCCCGCCAATGATGATATCGTCTCCACTCGGGTTTGACGCGTTGCCAGGATCGGTGCCGCCGAGAACCACGTGATCACCGCCCGTGTAGCGCAGATAGTTGGTATCAACGCCCGGCGTTGAAGGATCGTCGCGAACGACCAGGGGCGTCAGGATACCGCCGCCCGCCGGATCCGCGCTGGTATCGACAACATCGTCGAGACTCTCGTCGACGCCGACAGTTGCCGGATCGTCGCCCAGCACGCCGTCGTCACCGGGCAGGTACACGCCGGTGTCGAGATTGAACTGCCGGGTCTGATCGACCTCCAGGATAAAGCCCGGAGTTGAAAAGACATCAGAAGGCAGGTGGGCGGCGTCCGTGTTGCGCATGATCATGCCGGCAAAGGAGTTATTCTCCATCTCGCCGAACAGATGCAGGCCGTCGAGGCGCTGCAGGTAATAGAACCGATCGCCGCTCTGCAGGTTTTCCATCTGCACTTCGAACACGAAGTTGAACGTGGCGCCGAGCATACCGCCAAACGGCATGATCTCCTCAGCCAGACCGCCAATCCAGAGGTCGACATTTTCGAGGCCGCCGAGATCATCGGCGTACACACCAAGGCCGTTGAGGAAGTCCAATGCGTCCGCCGGCGGTGCGATCATGCGATCGACAATGCCGTCGCCGTCATCGTCGACCCCCTGTTCAGTGCCAAAGATGATCGCCATGGACGCCGCGCGCTTGCCTTCGACAGTCGCTTCGCCCGTTATCAGATCGTGGGTGCCATATGCCGCAATGAAGTTGATGATCGAGGCTTCATGCTTGAGGTGCCCCGCATAATCGACCCAGCTTTCATACGGCTTGAGACGCACGTCCTGGTTGGTCGCTTCGTAAAAGCTGCGCCGGGCCTCATTGAGTGAGGGGACGCCGGTATCACGGCCCCGGGCGAGGTTGATCGTCGCCAGATCGAGCGGAAGACCCAAAAGGTTGTTGCGCAGTGCGCCGGTCACAAATTCGTCGATCTCGTTGCCGACCTGCCGGGTCATGCCGCGAATGATCGCACCCGCCGCAACCTCATCGGGTATCGTCGAGCCCGGTCCGGTGAATGCAGTGGGATTGAGGAACCCCTGAATCAGGCTGATATGGTTGGGCACGAATTCGGCGCTGTATTGATCGATCGATTCCGTGAGCATCGAATGGCCGAACCGATAGACCACATGCGCAAACTCGGCCACGATCGAGGGATCGAGGGTGATATCGAACCCGTCGGGCACCAGGAACGCATTGATCGTCGGCTGGACCTTGCGGGCAAACTCCTCGAACACAAGGTGCTGGTACTGCATTTCGGTGCCGAATTTGGCCGCCTGAAACACGCGCTCACCGTTCCATTCGAGCCCGTCCGGCGAGGCCGGAACCGCGCCGACCGGCTCGGTCAGCCACTCGTTGATGAAGTCGAGATCGCCAGTTGCGATCACCATCTCCTTGGTGTGTTCGACCAGCCGGTTGTGCTCGGCGTGAAAGACGTGGTGAACGGCGGTCAGGCCCACATTCTCATTGGCGCGACCGTCACCGGCAATGAAGTGCGCGTCGAGCAGTTCGTCATCGTAAACCCCGTCTTCGGCAATATTGCCGCCAATTTCGGTATCCCCATCCTCAAGCCCGTCAGGCACTGCGGTATGGGCGATATCGGCAAGGAAGGCGTGGTTAGTACGAACGGCACCGACCGCGGTGGGATCCACCGGCGTGCCTATTACGCCTTCCATGACTTCATCGTCATTGGTATTGGGTATGCCGTCCGGTCCGAGCCCAACCACCAGTTGCGGCAGACCGTTGAGGCCAGGAATAAAATTGCCATAAGGATCGGTCCGCAACAGCGGCACGCTGCCCACGTCCAGATCGGTCAACTCGATGCCGAGAATATTGGCCGCCTGCGCCTTGACCTCGCCCCAGGTCGCCATTCCCCCATTGGCTCCCTCGATCAACCTGCCGGTCGCCACCGGGCCATTGGGACCCGCTTCGTACTCGCGCAGGAACACCTGATGGGAGGGGTGGGAGGTATAGGTCTGGTTCTGGTCGACAAACGGAGTTGTGGTGTTGATGGGACCGATATTGTCCGCGGATTCATCGACCGCGGTCAAGGGATCATCGACCATGATGCCGTCTGGGCCGGCGTCACGCGTTGCCCGGGTCAGCACCATGAAGTTCGTGTCGCTGCCCTCGACATAGAGCGGATCATCGGGCTGAAGCGGAATCATGACCGTGCCGCTGCCGCCCTTGTTGACCAGATCGAGCCCGTGATCGAAGAACTGGCCAAACAGCGTGAACCACGAGTTGAACGGCGCCGACAGTCCCTCGTCGGGCGCGACGTTGGGGATATGGAGGTTTGCACCATCAAGCGTAATGCCATTGGCATCGAGCAATTCGTTGAGCCCGCCTGGAACGCTGGCTGCCGCGTCAAGCGCCGCTTGTGCGTTGGCCAGTTCCAGGGCCGCATCGTCGGCAGCCTGCTGCAGCAGGAGGTTGCCGGGACTGGCCGCCGCCGCGGCGGCAGCTGAAGCCTCGACCCGCGCTGCCTCCGCAACATCGATGAACAACGGTCGCAACGGCGCATATGCCGTCGAAATCTGGCCGGTGATGACAAGCCCGGGGTCGTCAACGCCAGCGGCCTCCAGTGCCGTCAGAATGGCAGCCGGGTTGCCGAGCGTCTGGTCGACGATCAGGTTGGAGATGATGCGAAGCGAGGGATCGATGACATCGCCCGGCGTGGCATTCGGCCCCGGCCCGTCGGCATCGACCCCCGGCGTATAGGTCATCTCGAAGGGAACGGCGGGCATTGGCCCGTCGCCATCGAAATCGACCATGGCCGTAACGGTGCGATACTGCGGCTCCAGCAACTCGGGAAATTCCTGGTCGGCCGAGCCCCATGTTTCCTGACCCGGAAGCAGATGGTTGTAGGTGCCATCGACAGTGCGCAGGCCCCACGCGATATTGTAGGCCGGGATGGAGGCCGGATTGGCGTTCAGGCTCTCGCCGAACAGCGGTGCCCCGTCCACCCCGTCCGATTCCAGATACAGGGCGTGCGCTTCGGATATCTTGATCTGCTTGAGAATGAACTCCAGATCGCTCTTGATGTAGGTAACCATAGTCGCTCTCCGTTGTCGGCCGAACAGCCATTCGCTGGGTGCCCCCGGGCCGGCATGGCGCAGGTGACACGATAATTCGAGGCTGTTAGTGTCGCGTCGGATTGCAAGCGGCGTAAGCTACGATAGTCGAGCGAAGTGATGTGACGTCCGGCCCCACAAACGATGCGACCAAAGGGACAATTTCTATGGGACCTTGGTCTCACCTGAACGCCCTGCCCCGATGGTTTGCCCGATTGAGCCTTTCTGCACGGTTCCTGATCGTTGGGAGCGGGGCGCTATGTGTCAGCATGGCCATACTCGGCAGCTGGATCACCACCGGCATTTCCGCGAGCACCCTCAACAGCGCCGCAAGATCGAGCTCGGTGTTTGTCGAGACCTTCCTTGAACCCGCCGTCCAGGACATGGCGCCGGACGGCACGATGGCGCCCGGGCAGATGGCGCAACTCGACACTCTGCTGGCCGATACCCCGCTCCGCGAACGCCTGATCTCGGTCAAGGTCTGGCGCACCGACGGAACCATCATCTACAGCACCGACAGGGACCTGATCGGTCGCCGGTTCGACACCGCCGACGTCGACCGGGCCGCCAGCGGAGAAGTTGTCGCCTCCTTCGACGCGCTCGACAATCACGAAGGGGCGGGCGAGCGTGAAACCGGGCTGCCGCTGATTGAAATCTATGCCCCCCTGCACAGTGCGCAGAGCGGAGAGATCGTCGCGATCGGCGAATATTATGAACACGCAGCCTGGCTTGCCGAGGATCTGGAGCGAACCCGGCTCTTCACCTGGGCCGTCGTCGGCGCCACCACCGCAGCCATGATCGGGATTTTGTACCTGCTCGTCATGCGCAGCAGCGCGATAATCGCCAGCCAGCGCCAGCAGTTGGACCAGCGCATAGCAGAGGCCGACCTTATGGCCGCCCAGAACGAGGGCCTGCGGGCCATCGCCGACAAGGCCCGTCTCGATGCCAGCGAGGCCAACGAGCAGCTTCTCGGCCGCATAGGCGCCGATCTCCATGACGGCCCGATCCAGATGCTCAGCCTGCTGACCCTGCGCCTCTCCGCCGAAGAGGAGGGGGACGAAAGCACGCTCGAGGCAGCCAGGGAGAGCGCCCTGATCGCACAAAATGTTCTAACGGACCTGCGCACCATCTCGGCCGGACTGGTGCTTCCCGAAATCGCCAACATCGATCTGCGCGATGCCCTGCAACTTGCAGTCCTTCGCCACGAAGGGCTGACCGGGACAAAGGTTGCCGTGCAATTTTCCGGCCTCCCCCAGACCTCACCTCTGCCGCTCAGGACCTGCGCCTACCGCGTGGTGCAGGAGGCGCTCAACAACGCCCATAAGCACGCCCGCAATGCGCGCACCGAGGTGAGCGCCACCTTTTCAGACGGTCATCTCCATCTCATGGTGTCCGATTCAGGACCAGGAATGCGTGTCGAGGAAAGTGCCGTGGCTGGGCGCGAGCAGCTGGGGCTTGCCGGCATCCGAAATCGGGTCAATGCCCTCAGGGGCGAATTCTTCATAGACCAGCTCAAGGGCGGCGGCACCAGCGTCAACGTGCTGCTTCCGATCGATCCCTAGATGTGAGCTTTCAGGATAAGTGGAAACCACTTTTGCGGTTCGGACAGGCTACAAAACAACGATCTAGCTCAGCGCATACCCCTGCTGTCCCGGCTTGAACTGAGCGAGCTTTTGGGCCTGCATGGCCACTTCGACGCGGTTGCGCGCGTGGAGCTTCTGCATCAGATTGGTCATGTATCGCTTGACCGTTTTTTCGCTGATGGAAAGACTGCAGGCGATCTCCCGATTGGTGCGCGCCTGGAGCAGGTAGGCCACGATCTGGCGCTCGCGCACGCTCAGATCGACCCCGCGATCCACACTTTCCTGCCGCGTCCGGTTGCGCAGGCCGCTCAGAACCTGGCTGGCATAAAGCTTGGTGATATACATCTCGCCCCGCAGCACCGAACTCACGGCTTCGAACAATTCGCCGAATGTAGCGCCCTTCAGGACAAAGCCAGTCGCACCGGCCTCGAGCGCCCGCATGGCCGAGTCGACGCTTGAAAACGCTGTGAAGACAACGATCTTTGTGAAGTCCGATTTTCGGACGATTTCCGTCATGGCCGAAAAGACGTCGCCGGGCATGCTCAGATCCATGAAAAGGATTTGAGGGTGATGCGTCTCTACAATATTTCGGGCATCGTTTGCTGACGAACCCGACGCAACGACGTTGAATTGCCCCTTGTTCTGAAAAAGCGCCTTCATGCCTTCAAGCAAGATCGGATGATCGTCAACGAAAGCGATGCTGACCTTTTCGTCATCTATCATTGTTTCGCCCCTCGCCCCCCTTGGCATGGCCTAAATTAGTATGCAATTTTTTCCCGACGTCATGATTATTGTCAAAACACAGGCAACTTTCGCGCCTGGGCAGCCGTCGCCGCAAGGCAGGATTTTCGGGGACCCGGCCCCGACCTGTATCGCTTACCCAAAGGCCATGGCACCCGCTATTGCCAGAAACACAACCAGCCCGGCCGCTATCGCCCATTCGGCCGGGGTGAGCGAAAATCCACCGCGAGACCCGCTGCTATCCGAAGTGGGACCGCCACGCTGCCCGTAGCGGCCGGAAACGCGGCCGAACCGCCGCTTGAGATCGCGCAGCCGCGCTTCGGCCTCCTCGGCGTTCTTTCCATTGATCGGCTGGGGCTTACGGGCCATGGCTGCCTCCATCACGCAATACCAAAACACGGCATTTAGGCGCCCTGCCCGCCAGTTCAACCGTTCCATGCCAATATCGTTTATACGTGCTGATCGAGCAGGATGGCGTTGCCGTCCGGGTCCATCAATGCGCAACTGCCCGGCCCGCTGCCGGCCTCGTCCACCTCCTGCTCGAAGCGCAGACCGGCGCCCTTCAGCTTCTTTTGGATGTCCCGTATGTCGGTAAAGTCGCCGATCGGCTGCGCATCGCTGTCCCATCCGGGATTGAATGTCAGGATATTGTTCTCGAACATGCCCTGAAACAGCCCGATCACCGCAGTTGGCGACTTCATGATGAGCCAACCCTGCTCGGCATCGCCGTGAAAGACCGCAAACCCGAGCTTTTCGTAAAACGCGCGCGAGGCGGTTATGTCCTTGACCGCCAGACTTATGGAAAATGCTCCCAACTGCATCTGCTTTCCTCCTGCAATCAGATAGACCGGATTGTTTCCACCCATCACGCAGGGCACAAGCCCGGGCCGATCACAATTGTGACACGCCATTCCGGTCTCGCCTCCAAAAATCTTATCCCCGCCGCCAGTCCCTCATGGCAATCTCCCCTCACGACCGCACCAGGGCGAG
>TARA_R110002051_G_scaffold267035_1_pt1 | contig 15681 bp, 15 predicted proteins | sample TARA_R110002051 | Tara Oceans TARA_R110002051 (sample SAMEA4397023) | marine metagenome | biome: Polar Biome; feature: [MES] marine water layer (ENVO:01000295) within the mesopelagic zone...; material: water (ENVO:00002006), including particulate matter (ENVO:01000060) such...
GCTCGTCTTGCATAGTCATAATGACTCCGTTGACCAGTTCAACAAGAAGATGCTAGGTGATATTCGCCTAGATGAGTATATCTACCACGCAAATGACTCAGGTAAGGGCGCACCACTAAAGGCACTGCAACGTGACTGTATCTCACCCGCAGAACTGGTGCTCAAGGTTAGTGCACGTGTCATGCTGACCAAGAATTTAGGTAATGGTTTATGTAATGGTTCATTAGGTACGGTAGCTCGGCTTGACAAACGTCAGGTATGGGTGCAATGGGATCAAAGCACATCGCTCATGAAGATGAACCATGAGACATGGGAGGTGACTGATACAGTATCCCGAGACGTTCTGGCACGTAGGTCTCAGTTCCCCTTACGGTTAGCCTGGGCAATTACTATACATAAGTCTCAAGGTATGACACTCAAGACAGCTAATATATACTTAGGTAAGTGCTTCGCACCTGGTCAGGCTTACGTCGCCTTGTCCCGGATGGAGAGTGCAGAGGGCATGAGACTGTCATCCTTCAAGCCTACATGTATCAAAGCTGATCCAAAAGCACGTGCCTTTTATAATAAATACGCCATCACTCCATGAGGAGGTGCGAGGAAAAAAGTTCATTAACTATAAACTTTCTCTATTAACCATTTGACTTTGCTCAAATCCGTGCTATCTTTCTTCATGCCAAAGATCTACCTGACTCACTAATGCAATACTCTAGACGCAAAGGCTTCGCGCCACTATCTTTAGGTGCTAAGGACAAACAGTCCTTGCATGACTTCTTTTACGAATACAAAGTCACAATGCCTGCCTATCGTGCCGATCACTGGCGTATGGTTAAGCCTGAGATTGACATGGTAAAGGGACAACCTCATCAAGGTGAAGTCCTCATTCGTGCAACTGATGGCGTTCATGCGCTAGTAGAAAATTGGGAAAGAACGGGTGTAGTTGAGATACACTTAACAAATTTTATGGGTGCTGTAAAGCCACAAGGTTACACACCAAAAGTATCTATGCGTGCGAAGGCACCAAAGAAACAAAAAGAGAAAAAGAAAACAACCAAAAAAAGAAAACCTAGAGCAACAGTGTTAAGTGAATTCTTTCGCGAGTTGCTCGCAGATAAATAAAACCTATGGCAGAGAAAGAGTTAACAGGCACAATGGCACTTATGAAATACTTTGGTTACCGTGAAGATGGATACCAGGGTAAAATGGGGATCGCAGGGTTTCAAATTGAACTCAGAGAACTTTCTCCTGAAGCACGTAAGGAACTCGCAGAAGGTGCAGCAAAAGAACTTGGAGCCGAACTCATTAAAAAGTAATTTGTGTGGGAATAGGAGTCGTAAGAGAATTACGAACCAGGTAACTTGAGACAGGTTCTTCCTGCATTGAACACCCACATCTACCACAACACAAACAAATCCCGAGCCGGGGCGGGTCTAATTCCCCGGCCATTTACAATTTCAATAACGCATTGACTACGATGCATAACACTTTCACTGGCCGAGTGGCTAGTGGATACTAAACTAAACTAAACTACATCTAAAAACCTAAAAAAAATATGGCAGAAGATACTAAAACCATTCCGTGGAAACTCCTTGGAATGCACTTTAATGTGACAGTGCCGGGTAGCGTCGAAAGTTTCGACCGTTACGCCGGATCAGAAGGTGCAGCTCTTGATGGTGCCATCAGTGAGCATTGCTACCGTCGTCCCTCCTCTCAGTTCCGTCGTGAGTTCCTCTCACGGGTAGAAGCAGAGACTGGTGTCGAAAGAGAGACCAAAACACAGGGCGATGGCGACAGTGCCAAGACCGTGTTTGCAGAAAAGGAATCTGAATACTGGAAGAGAGTCACAGGACCTGACTCTGAATTCAGTGAAGGTTCTTTCTCTGACCTTGCACAGGACATTGCGTCGTCAATCAGCTGGCTTCCGACTCCCGGAACTGGTGGACGCATCGGACAAGAGTGGCTCAACGAAGCCGACAATGCGCTCAAGCAAGTCATCAGTGGTGATGGCGAAGTTAATGAAGATAACGCTACAGCACTCATCAATACGATGAAGGCACGTGGGATCGTCCTTAACAAGTCTGATAACGGCGCGTTTGATAGGGTTTCACTTGCACAGGCAATCAAGGCGTTTGACGCCATCTTGCGCAATGAGACTAAGTCTAAGTTGTTCACCGCTCCGGTGGCTGACTAATTATTTGGGAGCGTGGGTGCTTGAGGTAAAAACGGGTGGCTCCAGCAAGACACACAGCCTCTTCACCCACCTTCCTATCCAATCTAAAAACCTTAGAATATAATAATATGTCAGACTTAGTTGATCCGTTATCCGCATTGGGAGAGGTCGATATGACCGCAGTTGATACCTCAATGCCGTTACTACCATCAGGTAACTACACCGTTCGTGTAGCTCAGATGGAAGTGGCAGAGTCCAAAGCCAAACCTGGACGTTTTAATCTCGTGGTAACCCTCGAGACCACTGAAGATGTGCAAGCGCACGAATCCGATAGGTTGCTGAACGCAGGCTGGAAGTTGAAACAATACTACCCAATGCAAGCACCAGATCCGAACCCGAGTGGTTTTGATTATCGTGAAAACATCGCGCGCTTCATGGACGCGGTATTAGGAACTAACCGCACGAACCGCCCTGCGTTCGATACAACCTATAGCGATTACTTAAATCGTGAGGTTAACAGTATCGTATCTATCAGGGAGATCACAGATGACTCCGGTGCCAAAACTGGAGTCCTCTCGAACGAGGTTCGGAGGCTTAGTAGCGTCGACGCCTAACCGCGTTCACGTAACAGGTAGGTAATACACCTACTAGGGAGTGCTCAAGAGTTTGGTTTCGCTTGGGCACTCCCGCCCTGTTACTATGTCCGAAGACCCACCCATAGTTTACATCCCGGCGAATGTCCCGGCTCGGTATCAACCCGAGGCGCTCGATCCGTTTATTCCATTGCTCAAAAAATACCAGTCAGCTCACCCAGACCCACAAGCATTTGCATTTGACCGTTACAATCCTGACACTCTTCGTAATAAGTTACGTGCCTCAATCAAAGGCTGGTTACATTACAAGTGGGATGTTAAGGAATTAGATTTTACTTTCTGGGCAGAGAACTGGACAAAGCTAAAGGTCTGTGTCTCTGGCACACGCATTGTCATCTGCCCCAAAGCTCACCGAGGTAGCTTTACTGACCTTGAATACAGTGCAGTTGCTAATGCAACTGGAGATGACATTCTTCATCACTTCACTGAGACGCCCCCTCAGTCAATTTTCGTAGCCTTTGCCACGCTTCTATCCGCCGAGGTATTAGCTGGCGAGGTAAGGTTCACCGATTCAGTCCCGAAGGAATGGGTAGAACCATTTGAGAACATTGAGTTCTTCCAACCAGAGGGAAAAAACTATTATGTATTAGTATGACTTCAATACCAAATCCTTACTCAAAGACAGATAATACTACTATCACTGTGCGTATATCTAAAGAAGATGCAGAGTATTTATTCATAGAAAACCTACCACGACAAGGATGTCGACAGGCGGTAGTAAGTTCTTTGCTCCGTGCCTTGATCACTCACTTACAAAATGACCCTAAATTCAAAGACCAACAACTAACTCAAGAACAGTATGTTACCAACACCATCAAACGAATCAAATTCAGCTCCAAACGTTAGTGACCTGCCACTAGTGGCACTGCTCACTGAACCGTTCCATGATAAATCAGAGGAAGACCAAGATGCATTGATTGAACGTATGCGCGCACTACGGAACAATGCAGCTAAGGCTAGGTCGGAGACGAAGAAAACGTCAAACAAGATAAAAGGTATCAAGTCACCTAAAGAAAAGACCTTTAATACCAGTGACTTGTTCGGCGGATAAACAACTTACCCTTCATGTCTGGAGACCAGAAGATAAAGATACTCCTATCTTGGTGGCACGTATGGTATACAACCCTGCGATTCACTCAGAAGATGGAACCTGGGTGATTGTATCTCATGTCGGAGACCTATTACACCAAGCTAACCTTCAATTCGATCCACTAAACCTAACCATATTATGTCGTTTGATATCCTAAATAATATAGACCTAACTGATGTCGGAGCACTGCCTCCCGACCCAAACAAAGTAAAACGTCGTCTTCTTAAGAAGATGGACACCGCAGGACACTATTTGTTGTGTCTTGATAACTCTAGCACAGAGAAGCAGAACACATGTCCACGCTCTGCTGAATACTACCTAGTCCACCGTAAACAACGCACTTCTTCTAGCGCACTGATATTCGGAGGAGCAGTCCATGAGGGACTTGAACAATACTACCTAGGAGGAGATCAGAGTGTTGTTCATCAATCTATCTACGATCACTTCAAGACTAACCCTCCTGCCTTCTCTGATTACCGCACAGCTGACAGGGCGTGTGAGTTGTTAGATAAATACATTAAGAACTATCCACTAGACCAAGAGCCATTCCAAATCCACGTAGTGGATGGTAAACCGTGCGTAGAGATTCCTTTCAGAGTCCCAATCGGTAGTCGTAACATTGAGGTTAATGTTCCGTGGTCAGAGCATCAGATAGTAGAGGATGGTATAGAGACCCACACTACCTATCTTAAGACCATTCACTTCATGTGGACAGGTAAGATAGACATGGTGATTAAAGACCACCGAGGACAGACTTGGATTCTCGATCACAAGACTACCAGCATCGCCGGCAATACGTTCTTCTCGAACTTTACACTTGCTCAGCAAATGATGGGGTATACCCATGCTGTTAACAGTCTCTTTTGGGAGCACATGGACAAGTGTCAAGGCTTGTTCCTTAATGCTCTCATATGTCGCAAGCCAACTAAGACTGGTACTGGATTTGCATTTGATAGACAGAAGTTTCCTTATTCCGACGCACACTTAGCCGAGTGGAAGCAGGATATAATGAGTATTGCTGATGGGTTCCTTAGTAACCTAATCAAAGGATACTTTCCAAAGGTCACAGCATGGTGCATGGGTAAGTATGGCGTATGTCCTTACTTCGATGTGTGCCAGCTACAACCCGACAAAAGAGAATACATGTTAAACTCCGATAACTATGGACCAGTAACCTGGTCACCACTAGACTAAGCAAATGAGACCATCAGAAGAATACAACGTAAAAGATAAGTTCTCCCTGTTAATTCAGGGGATTCACGGGACAGGAAAGACCACCCTTGCAGCACATTTTCCTAAACCTTACATAATAGATTGTGATGATAACCTTTGTGGAGCCATGAGAGGTCTTCGGGCAAAGGGAGTTAAATTCAAATGGGACACACCACTTATTGACTCTGCTAATAACCGCATTAATGTGATTGAAGGTAGTATTGATAAGGATGACAAACCTATTCCGTTTACTCGTGCAGATGGACAAACTCAGAGTGGGTTGAAGTCCAAGTGTAGGTATGTCCGCATGATGGAACTACTAAGTGAGGCGTTCGGTGACCCTGGAACAGAGACTGTTGTGCTTGACTCTGCCACTGCTATCACGGATATTATTATAGATGCGATCAAGCATGACTATAAGGTAGCTCGTCACAAGGGCATGGAGATCCAGCACTGGCAACCCTTCATTAAAATATGGATTGACATTGTGTCATTGTCCAAGTCCTACGGTAAGAGGTTCATCCTCATAGGACATGAAGAGCAACACGAGGACATAGTTAATGGAGGTATGAAGCGCATGCTTTTACTGCCCTCCAAGGCACGTGCTACTATACCAGGTATGTTTGCCGATGTATGGGAGTGCTTTATAGAATCCGTTGGGTCAGGAAAGAACAAGGCATTAGTCCACAAGGTTCGATGCAAGTCAGATAACACGGTCGCTGACCTCAAGACCTCATATCACAATCTACCCACAGTCTTTGAAGCTGAATGGGAACAAATAGCTAAACTACTACAAATAGATGGCAAAGAATAACACAAGAACATTTATAGTTCAGGTCGGCCTCTTCACACCAGAACCCTATGACTTAGACGAAGTAGGAACTATGGAACAAGCCCTTGAAGATGCTGAGTTTGAGGTAATCCACATAACCAAATGGCCTAGCGACCGCCTAGGCGAACCACCCACACCTAAGCAAACATATGAGTAAAGTTGAGAACCGCTACTACCCCGGTTCAGAGGTAGTCTATCCCTATGGTGCAGACATCGTAGAGATCAAACAAATAAAAGTATCCGAACGTGGTCGAAAAGATCTAGGAGACATACAATCTCTTGCAGCGTCCATTGCTGACCAAGGGTTAATCTCCCCTATCTTACTAAACCAAAACAATGAGTTAGTTGCCGGCGAAAGACGCCTGCGCTCCCATGAACTTCTCGGCCTTCAACACGTCGCAGTAGTCTATCGTGAGACGCTAACCTCCTCCCAACTAACTGAGTTAGAGTTAGAAGAGAATCAGATGCGTAAGGCTATGCAATGGCACGAAGAGGTGCGATTGATAGTTAAAGCACACAAGCTCAAGTCCTTTGAGGATTCTAAGGGAGCACTATCTCCTAGAGAAGTAGCAATCATTGAGTCCACAGGTGCTAAGGTTTGGGGACAGGAACAAACAGGTCGCCTTATGGGTGTCGCAGCTGGGCAAGTGTCTATGGCACTCCATGCTTATGACTACATCCAATCAGGTGACGAAGAGATCCTTGATGCGTCCTCTATCTCAGCAGCTTACAAGATACTACTTAAACGTCGCGAGGACGAGACAACTAAACAACGAGCACAATCAGTGGTAGACTCGCTTCCCACTCCGAAGCCGTTGGCTTCACAATCAGGTGGGCTAGGTGGAGACATCTTCTCGTTCACTGATACCCAGACTACCACCCTCTCATCGGATGAAGAAGTAAGGAAGCCAAGTAATGAGACAGCAGAGATCCCTTTGTCAAGTATGTTTGTTCATGGTAATTGCCTTGAACACATGGCGACGTTAGATGATGCCACGTTTCATCACATTGTCTCTGACCCTCCATATGGTATAGACATGGCTAATCTCGACACGATAGAGAACATCAAAGATGTCACAGCTACCCACCAAGTGGTGGACAACTTAGATCTACTAAAGGAGTTTATCACTAAAGCCCGTAGGATAGTCAAACCTACCGGGTTCATGTTACTCTGGGCAGATGCAAGTCACTTTGAGAAGATACTAACCTGGGGCAAGGATGCCGGGTGGAAGATGCAGAGATGGCCACTGATTTGGCACAAGTTACATCCCTGTCAGAATAACGCTGGAGCCTACAACACAACCAAGGACTTTGAGATATGTGTGAAGTTCCGTAACACTGATGCGTTACTGGTCAATCAAGGTGGTAGCTCGGTCTTTAGCTGTGATGGCAACGCAGATGCTAAGATGTATAACAACCCATTCGCTAAACCCTTTGAGCTTTGGCAATGGTTATTGAAGAGGATTGCAATACCCGGTCAGCTAATTTACGACCCATTCGGAGGTGAATTCAGCATGGCTCGTGCAGCAATCAACTGTGGGATGAATCCTATTAGTGTTGAGCTAGAAGAGAAGCACTTCAATAAAGGACTCATGGACATTAAAGCTTACTACGAGACACTGTTTCGTGGCAATGTAACATTCGTATGATCGACCCTATATCTAAATTAGTTCCTAATGAGTTCCCTACTATAAAAGCCCCTTACCGGATAGCCTTCATTGGTGAGGCTCCGGGATTTGACGAGGTTAATGCCCAGCAACCCTTTATGGGTCAAGCGGGTAGGATGTTAGAGGGAAGTATGCAGACGGTAGGCATTGCACGCAGGGCTTGTTACCTGGGTAATGTAATGCTGTTCCGACCGCATAACAATAACATCTCACGTATAAGCTGGAACTCGTCAGAGATTCAAGGTGGGCTGTCTGTATTAGCTGATGCCATGCGAGAATTCAAACCTCACATCATTGTGCTTCTAGGTAACACTCCGCTCAAAGCTGCACTTGATCCTGTGACATCTCACCCTCTTGTCCAAGCAAGGTTCAAGCATGGCATTGCTAACTACCGTGGAAGTGTATTTAAGTGCAACATACCTGAGTCACCCTTCTTTGGTTATAAGTGTATGGCCACCTACCACCCGGCTAAGGTGCTACGTCAGTATGATCTCCTCCCACTCTTTCAGTTCGATCTACGTCGTGCTAGAGAAGAAGGAGACTCACCCGAGCTTGACCGCACTCCACCCCAAATAGATATTAACCTCTCTCCTTTTGAAGTCATCGACCGTCTTGAATCCACTAAGCCGGGCACCTTGATGTCGATAGATATCGAAGGAGGTATTGTAGCACAAACCGTTTCAACTAGAACAGATCCAATAACCAAAGAGAAGATAAGGTATCGTAAGCCCTCCTGCATACCCTGCCTTGCAATCTCCACCGACCCTACTCAAGCCTATGTTTTATCTTTCGGACAGTATAGCGAATATGAAGAGCGACTGGTCATGCTATCCCTTAGTCGAGTCTTCTACGATCCCACCATCCCCAAGCTTTTTCAGAACGGTGCTTATGATGTTTTCGTTTTGTATTGGGTGTTTGGTTTTCTTGTCAGGAATCATTCACATGATACTATGCTGTCTGGGTGGGAGCATTACCCCGAGTTCCCCAAAGCACTCGGATTCCAAGCATCTGTCTGGACAAAGGAACCCTACTGGAAGTTTGAACGTAAGACAGACGACCAAGATACCTTCCTCCGCTACTGTGGAAAAGATGCCGCGATAACACTAGCCATTCACCTGGCACAGATGGAGGCATTCACACCCGCACAGAGAAAACATTATGAGTTCAACTGTGCTCTTCTACCTGTTCTAACCTATGCCCAACTACGTGGTATTCGTTGGGATAAACAAGCAGCAAAGGAATTGTCAGCTGAGTATGGAGTTAAACTTGCAGAGTCTCTTACCCGTCTTAGAGTCATAGCAAAAAACAATGACTTCAATGCTAACTCTGCTATTCAAGTGTGTAACTTTCTTTACAACAAGTGTGGGTTCCCTACACAATACAAGATAGAAGGTGGACGTAAGACTAGCAAGCGCACAGCAGACAAACTCTCCCTCTTAAAGTTACTAAAGAAATACCCAGGTGATAAGATCATTGCTGACCTCCTATGGTATCGTAAAGTTAAGAAGCTCAAGGAGCAATGTGATATTGAGGTAGATGATGACAGTAGAGTGCGCTGTTCTTACAATGCAGTAGGCACAACCACCGGCAGATTGTCCTCGTCAAAAGCTCCAACAGGAACAGGGATGAATTTACAAACAGTTACTAAACCTCTCCGACACCTTTGTCGCGCAGACGATGGTCATTACTTTTTCCAGGTAGACCTGGAAGGAGCTGATGGCTGGACAGTTGCGTGTCATTGTGCTAGAATGGGTGATCCTACTATGATAGAGGATTACCACTTCGGCATTAAACCTGCACAAGCGATAGCGTTAATGTACATGTTACAACGTGAACCGTATAAACTAGAAAAAGAAATTACACAATATGGCAACAACTTGGCACACTGGACACGAACAACAATTAAAGAGACAGCTAAAAAACACGTGGAGAAAGACGGGTGGCTTTACTTTGCTTCCAAACGTGTCCAGCATGGAGGGAATTACGGACTCGGTAAGATTCAGATGTCTAATCAAATCCTACAGGACAGCTACAAACTCCACTCCGAACCGATCCTCCTCACTGCCGGGGACTGCGACAGTCTTAAAAGACTATACTTGGACGGGCGCTACATGGGTGTTAAATTATGGCAACGTTGGGTTAAAGGAGAGTTGCTCAATCACGGTGCGTTATCCTGTGCAAGTGGACACACCCGACGATTCTTTGGTCGTCGAAACGACAATAGTGTTATTAATGCCGCACTTAGTCATGAACCCCAGGCTAATACAGCTTACTCAACAAATCTCGGACTGGGTAGGATTTGGTCTGATGAAAGCAATAGGGATACAAACGGAAACCTAATCGTTCAGCCCCTTCACCAAGTCCATGATGCAGTCTGTGGTCAGTTCCCAATTAACAAGACCGAATGGGCAATCAAGAAACTAAAGGAGTGGATGCACAATGAAATAACTATCTCTGACATTAAACTAGTGATCCCGTATGAAGGAGAGTATGGACCTTCTTGGGGTGACATGAGTGTTGGGACTATATACATGGACGAAGCCCAACGCTATCGTCCCCCACTTGCAGATTAATAACTAGACCATAAATCGATTCTAAGGCTAGGCAAGGCAATTTGAGCTAAGGCTAGCCACTCTAGGCTAGAGGCTCTTAGAATCGATCCTTGCGCCATTGCGGGGGCAAACTAAGGCAATCACCACTAGAATATAATAACAAAATGAACGACGAGAAATTACCCATGAGTCCAACCATCCATGCTGTAGCTAAACGATTAGGCTTAGACCCAGCAGAGGTTGATATAGACGATGTGCTTGGATACATAGACACACTAAAGTGTTGCTTACATGATGCCTCTGAACGAGTGGAAGAACTACTCCTTCACATGCCCCGTGACCCACGTGTGAAAGCAAGTCGCCCGTTAAATTCAAGGCGCGACACACACCTTATTGCCATTAAAGAATACCACAACTACGCTTCCAAGTCAGGATCAAAAATATGAAACCAATGCTATGCCATAGATACAAATCGCATAAGAAACGTATTCTTTACCCATGTTATGTCCAACCTAAGCTTAATGGAGTGAGGGCAATCTTCACAGCACAGGAACTGAATTACAAACGATGGCAGACCCACTCACGTGCCACAAAAGAAACTAGGTACTGGACACCAAACATCTTACAGCATATCACTGAGAAGTTACTCAAGGCTATTCCAAAAGGTAAGGACATCATCCTGGACGGTGAGCTATACAAACACGGCTGGCCACTTCAGCGTATTGCGGGTGCAGTATCGTGGAATAGAGAAGAACCTAGCACTGCTACGATGGATATAGAATACCATGTCTTTGACTTTGTTGTTGACGCACCTATGTCTGACCGAGCAGAAGCACTGAACCAGTTCAAGACTGTCTACCCTCATGTTGTCCCCACCCATTTAATATCCTCTAAGTCCTCAGCCGAACATTACTACACTAGATGGAAACGTCAAGGGTATGAAGGAATGATCTACCGACAAAAGGATGCGCCTTATGGTTTCCTTGACCGTTGTGGTAACAAGGAGAACCGCTGGGACTACATGATTAAGCGTAAAGATTTTGCCTCTGACGAGTTTATCATCATAGACGTGAAAGAAGAATACGACCAGTTCTCTCGCCCCAAAGACCGCTGTGGCGCACTTGTCCTAGAAACAGAAACCGGACAGACATTCTCTGCTGGCTCTGGTTTATCTGACGAGCAACGCCACCGTTACTGGAGAGAACGTCCCATTGGCTTATTAGCCACTATTGAATTCGAAATATACTCCGAAGGAGGAGTGCCATTACAACCGAGAGTCCAACAAGTCCATGAAATTAATTAGCTACACAAATCCACAAGCAGAGAACTGGAGTTACCTTGACAATCTTGCCATAGGAGGAATACTCTGCATCTTTGTAGTAATCCTGCTCGTCTACCTTAACCGTAACCATTAACCTTACGCCCTCACCAACTGAGAATGTCTGATTTCCTAGATGACTACATGTTCCACTGTAAAGGGAACGAGGTGCCAAAGATCTTTCACAAATGGTCAGGGCTAGTTGCGCTCTCGGCCTGTGCAGGAAGGAGGTTCTGGTTACCCAGGGGTGGTGTCTACACTGTTTACCCTAACATCTACGTTCTCCTTGTGGGTGAACCGGGAACCAAGAAATCCACTGCTATGGATATTGCTTTGTCTTATATAGATGAAGTAGGTGAGATTCCGGTATGTGCTGACCGTATCTCCAAAGAGGCACTAGCTAAGGAGCTGTCCTCTGAGGACTCCCCAGCACGTAAGACCTTCATCGACCCTGTTACAAAGAAGATGACGGAATACAACATCACAGTTATCTTTGCTGATGAGTGGTCAAACTTCATAGGCATTGACCCTGTGGGTATGATTGAGTTCTTTACCACAGTCTACGGACGTAGTAAGTATGAAGTTAAAACTAAGAACAAGGGTAATGATATTATAAAAGGTCCATGCTTCCCGTTGATAGGTGGCATGACGCCCTCTGTAACAGACGGATTATTCAAGCAGAACATTATCTCCGGTGGTTTCACTCGGCGTGCCTTCATGGTGTTTTCCCACCCAAGTAAGACAGCTGTCGCTCACCCGTATGTGGCTAACGACCAAGAGGAGGCATGGATACGTTGTATCAACCGAGGTAAGGAAGTCTCTACTAAACTATGTGGTGCATTTAGCTGGACAGATGACGCATATAAGTGGTTTGATGAATGGTATACTAAACACAAACTGACGTCAATTAAAGAGACCAAACACTATCGACAGTCTTGGAGTAACTCTAAGCATGACCAAGCACTTAAGCTAGCTATGCTACTACAACTAGGACAAAGTAATGATCTATTAATAACCACTGAAAACCTTGAACGAGCACTAAAACTTATAGAAGAAGTCGAGGTTACACTCGATGTAGTGTTCGAAGGTGCAGGACGTAATGAGCAATCCTCTGTAGCAAATAAGATTATAATGTTAATCCGCACTCAAGGATACATTCCAAAGAAGAAGTTGTTTAAGGATATGTATTCAGACGCAACGCGCGCTGAGCTAGTAGAGATCATCACTCACTTGACAGAAACAGATCAAATTAAAACACTGCAATCCCAAAAGCTTAACCAAAACGTATATTGTTCACCAGAGTATTATGAAAAACATAAATTGGGATAACTATAGTAAGAACATTACCTTCTCAACCGTTCTCTTAAATCGCCACGATCTTCTCGCGGACTCCGTAGTTGATAAATATCCTCCAACGTTGCTTTATTAAGCCGTTTATTATCTGGGTCGCCCATACCTGGAATCCCTAAGATACCTAAGACGTGCTCTCGTAAATACTGTGACCGAACACCACTTGGACTAGGTATGTTCCGATGGAGTTTCAATAGTTCAGACATCCCTTCGCGTGATCCTCGATTAGACATGTTCCGTGGATCCATTGCTATCGTACTCTTATCAACATAACGTACAATAGCTTCCGCACCCACCTCCAAACTCCAACCTGGGTTGTTCCGTGCTCTTTCATGGACTGCCATCTTTAATCCGTGGTAGTTTCCATCTTTGTAAAGTTCGCCGAACTGCTTGATCGCAATTTGTTCTTCTGCCTGTATTGATTCACTAATATGTTGTTCAGCAGAATCAATTTGACGTAAACGAGAAACATCGTTCGGAACAAAGCCCAGCGCGTGGGCAGCAGTCTCCCCAAGAGACATATTCTCCTTATAAAGTTTATCGCTTGCTGATAAAACTTTTCCTCTATTTCTAATAAGTTTAATGGTATTCTTAAACCCTTGAGGGACAGCGTGCTGGACAGCTTTTAGTCCCCTTCCCTCTAAGCCACCTAGGTTGCCCTGCGCTAAACCCTGAACCAGTTCATTTAACGCCTTGCCTTCTTCCGTAACTAACTTGAGTGATGGACCACCTAACGTTGTTGCGTTTAGTCCTTCATAAGGTGATACTCCCATCACTCCACCTAAGGAGAACCGCGAACCCATGTCCATTGGAAGTAGTTCATTCATTACTCCATACATTGCCATATCAGTAATAAGCCCCGCAGACTTTTCATCGTCGGTCATCATTCCTGCTATACCTCCAGTCTTGTTCCTTATCCATGTCTGACCGTCCCAGCCCATTTGCTTTAACACCCCCAATGACTGCCCAACAAAAGGCAAGCCTACTACACCTGCAGCAAATAGCTGTGTTGCAAGTAGTTGATACGTCGCCTTACGATAGTTCCTTCTTTGCTCTGCTGTCAAATTCTTATGTCTACGAGTAAAGCCTTTCTCTATAAAGCGACCATACGTTGCAACCATACCTGCATTGTAGGATTGTAAAGACCAGAGTGCTTGTGACGCTGTCCTGCTGTATCGTCCTTTATTCGCAAAGAACGCTGCCGGACGAGAAGTTTTACCTCCTGACATGTTAACGACTAAGTTAAGTCGCCTTGTTTGTTCCAGCACCGTTTCCATTTCTGTTGGTGTTAGTGGACGTAAACGTTGACCTTGTAATATTTTACCTCTATAATGGTTAAAGCCAGCAAGTAACGCCACTCGAGCATTGAAGTTAGTCATGACTTTATACATCCTAACTCCACTACCATGAAAAGCACCTGCCGCTGTTCCAGCATACTTACCCATATTTGTTCTGTGCTCCTTTGGCACATTTAACTCATGGGAATTAATTAAAGTTTCCCCGTCTATAATCTCTTGTGCTGAACCAAGGTTATCTACCTGTTGAGTATCATGGAAGTGCTTCATTGCCATATCTGCGTCCGGATCCCCATATGATCCATACTCCGCTTCATGCTTAGGCTTTGCCCCAATTGCACGTTTTGCTGCTCCCTTTACTGGACGCACCATATGATAAGCTCCAACCTTTTTTATGGCCGAGCCTACTAATTTATAGCTTCCAATATACCCTGCTCCATCTGCTGTTAAGTTAGGCACAAGACTAAACGCTGACTGGAAGCCCTCTAACGTAGAGGAACTAAAGTTCCATCCAAGGAAGTAAGTAAACACACCCTTTGTCAAATTAGTTCCCATCTGTGTATCAGGAAATCTAAAGTTGTTTAGCATTAATTGCACTTGAGCTTTATGTTTAGGATCAGCAACAACTGCCGGATCTTGCATATGCACTGACTCACGTGCCTCCATTATAGATAATGCCTCGTTCTTAACTGCAATATTAAAGTGGTCTAATTGGGTTTGCCACATATCAAGAGATTCTCGACCCCAAGCATACTTACGTTTAATTCCTGGTAATGCTACGTCTCTTGCAAGCATTTCCCTACGAACTTTTGAGCCTGCGTCAAAGTAATCAGATAAGTCACCCACTAAATCTCTCGCACCTAGTTGCTCAAGTCGTGCATTTAGATCAGATTGGTTTTTTATCTCTGAATGGACAATGTGATCGAGCACTTCACGGGTAATCTTTTGGTGTTGTTTTTCCCCCATTTCAACCTTCTCCATTGTTCCTTTGTCCCATTTGCCTTTTGTAACTTGGGCCAATTTCTCACGCGCACTAGCCGGGGTATTTCCTGTGACCATACCTGACTTACCGTTCTTCTTAAACCTGATCCCATGCTTTCCATAACGGACCTCGCTCATATGTCCTGGCTTAGCAATCTTACGCTCAATGAATCCACGATGTTTTGCTGAAGCTTCTACAGCCGTTTGCATTGCCTTGGCGATTAAATCCGGGGGAAGGTCTTTAGCTAGTTGCGCCTGTAATCCCCCAGCTAACTCTACTTGGTGTTGGGTCAAAGACTCACGTGGATTACTAAGTATCACCGCTGCGTCCCACATAGCCTTTGCATTACTAAAGGCCTGTCTTGGTTCCATGCGTCTCCCATCCCTGTTCATATGCTCCATTATAGCACTTGCAATCCAAGCTTGGTTCTTTTCAATCCTTGCACGAATTTGCTGACCGGTTAAAAAGGCATGCATACGCGTCATTCCCTCTAAGGCACCCAGCACTGCATCTCGGTGTGTCGGACTTAAAGTATCCAACTTTTGTTTGAGATGTCTACC
>TARA_R110002051_G_scaffold27702_4_pt1 | contig 15668 bp, 11 predicted proteins | sample TARA_R110002051 | Tara Oceans TARA_R110002051 (sample SAMEA4397023) | marine metagenome | biome: Polar Biome; feature: [MES] marine water layer (ENVO:01000295) within the mesopelagic zone...; material: water (ENVO:00002006), including particulate matter (ENVO:01000060) such as......
TTGGCTGGTGGGCATGCTGACCTTGGGCATTGCTTCCCCACACCTGCTACGCGGGTTAACGCTGCACCTGCCCTGGCAGTGGCCGCTGCTGTTGGCCTCATTGTTGGCGCTGGTCGCCGCGCTGTTGATTTTCAGACTGGGCGTAGGCCCACACCTCCCGGCCACCGCCAAAAGCGGGCGCCCTTGGGCAGGGCTGGCCGCGTTTAAACAGCCGCGTTTTCGCGCCGCCGCGCTAGGTTATTTCGGCCATTGTTGGGAGCTGTATGCGCTATGGGCGCTGGTGCCGTTTCTGGTCGCTAGGGAATTGGAACGTCTTGGCGCTGCCAACGGCGCCCAGCCATGGCTAAGCTTTGCCGTGATTGCGTTGGGCTTGCCCGGCTGCGTACTCGCGGGCAAATGGAGCCGTCACATTGGCAGCGACCGCGTGGCCTGCGTGGCGTTGGCTGTCTCGGGCACGTTGTGTTTGGTTTATCCGCTTTTGGGCAGCGCATCGCCCTGGCTGTTGCTAGCGCTTCTCGGCGTATGGGGCGTTAGCGTGATTGCCGATTCTGCTCAGTTTTCAGCGCTTGCATCGGCCACCGCCCCAGTCGAGCGACTGGGGGCAGCGCTGGCGATGATGAACGCTATCGGCTTTGGGCTCACCATTCCTTCGATTGCGCTGGTTACCGCGCTGTGGTCGAGCCAGTCGCTGGCGGTGATCTGGTGGCTAGTGCCAGGTCCTATCCTGGGGCTCATCGCCATGCGCGGGTTTTCTTCGCATCAGCACCTTGTAAAGACGGTGCGCGGCAACCGTTAACATTAACAACGAGCGTGAGTAGCACCTGACGACCCCGGCACTCACGCTGTATACTCTCGCGCTATACAATTTCACATTTTTTGCCAGCCGTGAGCCGACTCTCCATGGAAAAGACCTACCAACCCGAACAGATCGAAACCCGCTGGTACGAACGCTGGGAGGCCGACAACCGTTTCGCCCCTTCCGGCCAGGGCGAGCCCTTTTCGATCATGATTCCACCGCCCAACGTGACCGGCAGCCTGCACATGGGTCACGCGTTTCAGGACACCATTATGGATACCCTGACGCGCTGGAAACGGATGCAGGGCAACAATACCCTGTGGCAGGTAGGCACCGACCATGCGGGTATCGCCACGCAAATGCTGGTCGAGCGTAAAATAGCGGCTGAAGAGGGCAAGACCCGCCACGATCTTGGCCGCGATGCGTTTATCGACAAGGTGTGGGAGTGGAAAGAAGAGTCTGGGGGCCATATCACCCGCCAGCTGCGCCGCATGGGCGCCAGCGTGGATTGGAGCCGCGAGCGCTTCACCATGGACGACGGCTTCTATAAAGCGGTGCAGGAAGTGTTCGTGCGCCTGCACGAAGAAAAGCTGGTCTACCGCGGCAAGCGGTTGGTCAACTGGGATCCTACCCTGCATACCGCCATTTCTGATTTGGAAGTGGAAAACAAAGAGCAGCAAGGCAGCTTCTGGCACTTCCGCTACCCGCTAGCGGATGGAGTTAAAACCGCTGACGGTAAGGATTACGTAGTGGTCGCCACCACCCGCCCGGAAACGCTACTGGGCGACACCGGTGTGGCGGTCAACCCGGAAGATGAGCGCTACGCCTCACTGGTCGGCAAGTTTATCGAGCTGCCACTGGTAGGCCGCCGTATTCCGGTGGTGGCGGATGAGCATGCCGATATGGAGAAAGGCTCCGGCTGCGTCAAGATCACCCCGGCTCACGACTTCAACGACTACGCGGTCGGCAAGCGTCAGAATCATCTGCTGATCAACGTCTTCTCCAAAGATGCGACGATCCTTGAGCAAGCTGAGATCTTTGACCTAAAAGGCCAGCCCCAGCCCGACGAAGACGCCACGCTGCCCGCCAAGTACGCTGGGCTTGACCGCTTTGAAGCGCGCAAGCAGATCGTTGCTGATATGGAGGCGCTGGGCCTGCTGGAGCAAGTCGAAGCCGTTAACAACACCCTGCCCTATGGTGATCGCTCTGGCGATGTCATTGAGCCGTTGCTAACCGACCAGTGGTTTGTGGCGGTGGAAAGCCTCGCCAAGCCCGCCATCGAAGCGGTGGAAAACGGCGATATCCAGTTCGTGCCTAAAAACTACGAAAACATGTACTTCGCCTGGATGCGTGACCTGCAAGATTGGTGTATTTCCCGCCAGCTGTGGTGGGGCCACCGCATTCCCGCCTGGTACGACGCGGAAGGCAATGTTTACGTTGCCCGTAGCGAAGAAGAAGCCCGCGAGAAGCATGCACTCGAACCCGATGTCGTGCTGACGCAGGATGAAGACGTACTCGATACGTGGTTTAGTTCGGGATTATGGACCTTCGGTACTCTCGGTTGGCCGGAAAAAACCCCAGAGCTTGAGACCTTCCATCCCTCTAGTGTGCTGGTCACTGGCTTTGACATCATCTTTTTCTGGGTAGCCCGGATGATCATGATGACCCTGAAGTTCACCAAAGAGGTGCCATTTAAGACGGTTTATGTGCACGGTTTGGTACGCGACGGCCAGGGCCAGAAGATGTCCAAATCCAAGGGCAACGTGCTCGACCCCATCGACCTGATCGACGGCATCACGCTGGATGAGCTACTCGAAAAGCGCACCGGCAATATGATGCAACCCAAACAGGCCAAGGCGATTGCCAAAGCCACCAAGGATGAGTTCAAAGACGGCATCGAAGCCCATGGCACCGATGCGCTGCGCTTTACGTTCCTCTCCCAGGCCACCACCGGGCGCGATATCAAGTTTGATATGAACCGCTTGGATGGCTACCGCAATTTCTGCAACAAACTGTGGAATGCCTCACGCTACGTGCTGATGAACGCCGAAGGCGAAGATTGCGGTACGAGCGGAGAGGAAGTTGAGCTTTCCCTCGCCGACCGCTGGATCATCTCGCAGCTACAGAAAACCGAAGCCCAGGTCACCAAGGCGCTGGACGAGTACCGCTTTGACCACGCCGCCCAAGCGCTGTATGAATTCATCTGGAACGAGTACTGCGACTGGTATTTGGAACTATCCAAGCCCGTACTGTGGGACGAAAATGCGACGGCCGAAGCCAAGCGCGGCACTCGCCGCACGTTGGTGCGCGTACTCGAAGCTATCCTGCGCTTGGCCCATCCGATGATGCCCTATATCACCGAAGAGATCTGGCAACGCGTCTCGCCGCTGGCAGGTGTGTTTATGGGTGACGACGCATCGATCATGCTGCAAGCTTGGCCAGAAGCCGATGAGAGTAAAATCGACGAACAGGCCAGCCTGGATATTGAGTGGCTCAAAGGCGTCATTATCGCCGTGCGTAACATCCGCGCCGAAATGAACATCGCCCCTGGCAAACCCCTCGACGTGCTGCTGACCAAAGGCAAGCCCGAAGATGCCGAGCGCCTGGAAAGCAACCGCCACTTCCTTTCCAAGCTCGCCAAGCTGGAAAGCGTGACATGGCTCGACAACCCTGATGATGCCCCGCTCTCAGCCACGCAGTTGGTAGGTGATATGGAAGTATTGGTGCCGATGGCGGATCTCATCGACAGAGATGCCGAAATCGCTCGCCTCAGTAAAGAGATCGAGAAACAGGACAAACTGATCGGCGGCATCGAGAAGAAGCTTGGCAACGACGGCTTTATCGCCAAAGCCCCCGTCGCCGTGGTGGATAAAGAGCGAGGCAAGCTGGACGAGTTCCAAGCCACCAAGCAGCTGCTGGAAGAGCAAAAGGCGAAGATTGAGGCTTTATAAAGTTGGTTAGTAACAATAGCTGAAACAAAAACGGCACCGTCAGGGTGCCGTTTTTGTTTGGGAACGCTCTGTTGACTTTGTCAGACCACTTCAAAGTTTAGAGTGAGTTAATACAAAGCTTTTCCTCCTCCTTACACCACACCTAATCACATTTTCTTACGAAACGTGTAAGGTTGGTACAAGAACAGCCACCAAGTGGCATCGCTGATTCAGCAACAATACGGACTGCTCTATGCCGACACCAACTGTGGCGCGATTAGAGGCGCTGGCGACCGAACTTGAGCGGGCCGGGATTGCGTACCGCGAGCTTTCGCCAATGGCGGATACCGGGCTAGCTCATGACCATGTATGGGTGCATCGCAACGATGGCGATGATTGGGTGGCGCGGCTACCGAAACAGAGCCAGATGAACCTGCCGCCGGAAGCGAACCTTGCCTATCAGGCCGCCTGTTATCAGCGCTCTAGCCCTGGCGGACACACGCCTGTGCTGTATGACACCCTGCCGCCAGGCGAATCGCTGCCTCGTGGCGGGTTGTTGGTTGAGGCGATCCGCGGCCGTCTGGCCAGCCTGCCGGAAGACCTGCCTGCCATTGCAGATGCTCTTGCCAGCCTGCACCGTCAACCGCTGCCCGCTCTCGCGGCACGGGCGCCACTGCTCGCTCCTAAAAATCCGTGGCAGGCGATGGTGGATGAAGTGCGCCAGCAGGCTAACTGGCTAGGCGATGCGCAGCTTTCGAGTAAAGTGACCCAGCGGATTAAGCAGGAACTGGACTTACTTCCGCCCCGCCTAAACGATGAAACCGCGACGCTGATTAGCTTTGACACCCACCCTGGCAACTTCTTAATCCGCGACGATGGCCGCGCGGTGTTGGTGGATTTAGAGAAGTGTCGCTACGGCCTGCCGGGCATTGATCTCGCCCACACCAGCCTCTACACCTCCACTACCTGGGATGTAAACAGCCAAGCGGTGCTATCGCTGAATGACGTGATTAATTTTTACCGCCGCTGGCAAGCAGCCATGAGTGAATCACCCGATACCGACTCCCTGGTCGCCTGCCGTCGCGCTACCTGGCTGTGGTCATTAACCTGGTGCGCGAAATGGCGCGCCCAGCACCTAAACGCTAAAGATGCCCAGCAACGGGGAGAAGACTGGTCGGCAGAACTCACCGACCCTGCCGTGATTGACCACGTGCGTGACCGCGTTGAGCACTACCTCTCGCTGCCGATTATTGATCACGTCCATAGCGAGCTGCAGTGCTTGCAAGCTTCCCTATAACGTTTGTGCTTCCTACCCAAGAGATATGCGATGCCGATTAACCGTCACCCTATACGCTTCACGATCGCCACCACGCTGTTAGGCCTTGCGCTTCCTGCCATGGCCAACCCTGATCCGGACGACTGGCAAAGCGTCGTGGCACAAGCCGAAGGCCAAACCGTTTACTGGAATGCCTGGGGGGGTGATACGCGCACCAACCGTTATATTGACTGGGTGGCGGAGCAAATGCAGGCCCAGTACGGCGTCGATGTGGAGCACGTTAAGCTGGACGATACCGGCAGCGCGGTGGCGCGGGTGCTAGGCGAAAAGCAGGCAGGTAACCACGACGAGGGCAGTATTGATCTGATTTGGATCAACGGCGAGAACTTCGCAGCCATGCGCGACAACGATCTGCTGTTCGGCCCCTTCGCCGAGGCGCTGCCCCATTTTGCGCTCACCAACGCCGACGAAAACCCCGAGGTTGTCACCGACTTCACACTGCCTACCGAAGGCTACGAGTCGCCCTGGGGAAAAGCGCAAATCACCTTCTATTACGACAGCGCCCAAACCGAGACTCCCCCCAAGGATATACAGTCGCTACTCGCCTGGGCTCGAGCCAACCCGGGCCAGTTTAGTTATCCACGTATTCCCGACTTCACCGGGAGCACCTTTTTGAAACAAGCACTGATCGAGCTTACCGAGCAGGATGAGGCGCTTTACCAGCCGCTCTCAGAGAGCGATTTCGAGACCGTGACAGAACCGCTGTGGACCTATTTAGATGCGCTGCACCCGCACCTATGGCGCAGCGGGCGCAGCTTTCCCGACTCCGGCCCCCACTTGCGTACATTGATGAGCGATGGTGAGCTAAGTCTAGCGTTTTCTTTCTACCCCACTGATGCTGCCGTGGCGGTCATGGAGTATGAATTACCCGATAGCGTGCGCAGCTATGTGCTGGAAGGCGGCACCCTGGGTAACGTCCACTTTGTGGCAATTCCCTATAACTCACCGCATAAAGCTGGGGCCATGGTGCTCGCCAACTATCTACTTTCAACGGAAGCCCAGGCCGAAAAACAGTCGTTAGCGATGTGGGGCGACCACAGCGTGCTGGATATCAACCAGCTAGACACTGACGCCCAAGCGCTGTTTGAGCAGGGAGATCGTCACCCTTCAGAACTACCCGCGGACGCGCTGTCTAACACCCTACCCGAACCGCACCCCAGCTGGATGACCGCCCTGCAAGATGCCTGGCTTGAGCGTTACGGCGTTAACTAGACCATGCTGCGACTGGCCCCGGCGCTCATCATTGCCCTGCTAGTACTGCCGGTAGCCGCAGGGCTACTGATGGTGCTGCTGCCAGCATTTGGCTACTTGCCCGCGCTAGGCGGACATGGCGGTAGTTTAGCCCCCTGGCAGATGCTGTTCGCCCAGCCGGGGCTTTGGCGTTCGGTGGCGGTGAGCTTTACCAGCGGGTTAGTCAGCGCAGCCATAGCGCTGGTTATTGTGGTGCTGTTTTTGGCCGCCAGCCGGGGCACATGGCTAGACCGCAGCATTCGGCGGCTGGTTTCGCCTCTACTCGCCATCCCCCATGCCGCTATCGCGTTTGGATTTGCCTTTCTGATTGCCCCTTCGGGCTTGTTGGCGCGGCTCATATCGCCATCGCTAACCGGCTGGGAGCGCCCGCCGGATGCGCTGATCATCAACGATCCTTGGGGGCTTTCCCTGATCGCGGGGCTGGTGCTAAAAGAAGTGCCGTTCCTACTGCTAATGAGCCTGGCAGCGCTGCCGCAGCTAGTGCCTGAAAAGCGCTTAATGCTGGCGCGATCACTGGGCTATTCACCTACCATTGCGTGGTTAAAAACCGTGCTGCCTTCGCTCTACCCGCTGATTCGCCTGCCCGTGTATGCGGTGATCGCCTACGCCACCTCGGTCGTCGATATGGCGCTGATTCTCGGCCCGACCTTGCCTCCCACGCTGAGCGTGTCTATCTTGCGCTGGTTCAACGACCCCGATATTAGCCACCGCTTTATGGCCTCGGCGGCGGCAGTACTACAACTGGGGGTCACCATCGCCGCGCTGCTCTGCTGGTGGCTACTGGAACAACTGACCCGCCTGCTGGCGCGAGGCTGGCTGACCAATGGCAGCCGCCAGCGAGGTGAAATCGCCCTGCGCGTAGTGGGCCGCTCGGCGTTACTATTTGCAAGTATCACGGCGCTGGCGGCCTTGGTCGGGTTGGGGCTATTTTCGCTGGCCGGTTTTTGGCGTTTTCCTGAGCTGTTACCGCAGATGCTAACGCTGGATCACTGGCAACGCAGCGGCCCTATGCTGGTCACACCGCTTGTCAATACCGCGCTGATTGGGCTGATTTCAACGACGCTGGCCACGGCGCTGGTGTTAACGACGCTGGAAAACGAGCATCGCCAGCACATTCAACCGAGGCGCGCACTATGGCTGCTCTATCTACCGCTACTGGTGCCGCAAATTGCCTTTCTGTTTGGTCTGATTGTGGCAGCGGAGAGTTTGGGCGTTCGCCCCCAACTAGGCTTGGTGATCGCAGGTCACCTGCTGTTTGTGCTGCCTTATGTCTATCTATCATTAGCCGAGGCGTATCGTCGCCTGGATCCACGCTGGCTACAGGTAGCGCGCTCCCTGGGTGTGTCACGCAGTGCTGCATTTTGGAAAGTGCGCCTCCCGCTACTATTAGCGCCGCTATTAACGGCCTTTGCGGTGGGCCTGGCGGTAAGTATTGGCCAATACTTACCCACCCAACTGCTGGGAGCCGGGCGTGTCACTACGGTAACGACCGAGGCGGTGGCGCTTGCCGCAGGCAGTAACCGACGCTTAATCGGCGTTTGGGCATTAGTGCAGGCGGGCCTGCCACTGATCGGCTTTATGCTTGCTCTGGGGCTGCCCCGCTTATTGGGCTCCCACCGCCGTGAACTGGCTACCTAAGAGGGACATTGTGACAGTTTATTTCAGCGCGTCGCTGCGCCTTGAGCAGATTAGCATCGCCCTTGCGGGCCGCGAGTTACTGGCAGTGGATGCCACCATAGTCCCTGGCGAGGTGCTCACCGTAATGGGTCCATCGGGCTCAGGAAAATCGACCCTGCTGGCGTATATTGCGGGCTTTATTACTCGAGATTTTAGCGCCAGTGGCGGCGTATGGCTGGGCGAGCAAGACCTGCTAAGCCTCCCCGCTGAAAAGCGCGGCATCGGGCTTTTGTTTCAGGATCCGCTGCTGTTTCCGCACCTAAGCGTGGGCGGCAATTTGCGTTTTGGGCTACCTCGCCATATTCAAGATAAACACCAACAGGTCACCCAAGCGCTTAAACAAGTGGGGCTGGCAGGCTTTGAAGCGCGCGGCCCCGCCACCCTTTCTGGCGGCCAGCAGGCTCGCGTGGCATTGATGCGCCTGCTGCTCTCCAAGCCGCGCGCCGTGCTGCTGGACGAGCCGTTTTCCAAGCTGGATACGGCACTGCGCCAGGAAATGCGCACCCTCGTGTTTAACCAACTGCGCGACGCAGGCCTGCCTGCACTGCTGGTCACCCACGACCTCGCAGATGCCAAGGCAGCAGGAGGGCCTGTGCTTGAACTCGGTTGAAAACTCGATTGAAAAGGCACCTCAACTCAGCATCGTGATACCGGTACTTAACGAGGCAGCCGGTATTGAGGCAACACTGTTGCCGCTACAGTTACTACGCGCTCAGCGCCTTTCGGCACTGGTCGAAGTCATTGTGGTCGATGGCGGCAGTGGCGACAGCAGCGTTCGCATCGCCACACCCCTGGCTGACCGCGTGCTCGGCAGCTCATCCGGCCGAGGTGAACAAATGAACCTGGGCGCGCAGCATGCCCGAGCGCCTGCGCTGCTGTTTCTGCATGCGGATACTCAACTGCCCGATGGTGCCGTTGAACAGATAACACGGGGGCTTAACCGCCACGCCTGGGGGCGCTTTGCTATTCAGCTTTCAGGCCGCAGCCGCTGGCTGCCCGTGGTGAGCTGGATGATGAATCAGCGCTCGCGACTGACCGGGATGGCCACCGGCGACCAGGGAATCTTTGTCCGCACCAGCGCCTTCAGGGCCGTCGGTGGTTTTCCCGAACAGCCACTGATGGAAGATATTGAACTGTCTAAACGGCTTAAACAGGTATCGCGCCCCGCCTGCCTAACGGCGAAAGTGATAAGCTCGGGCAGGCGCTGGGATGAGTTCGGCGCTTGGAAAACCATCCGCCTGATGTGGCGACTGCGCTATCGCTACTGGCGCGGCGTGAGCGCAACCCAACTCGCCAAGGAGTATCGCGATGCCCGCTGAAACGCCCCACCTGCACCTGCTCGCCAAAGCACCGCTGGCGGGGCAGGCCAAAACGCGCTTGGCCCCCCTGCTAGGTTTAGAAGGGGCTGCCTGTGCCCACGCGGAGCTGGTTCGTCACTGCGCCGCCAGCGCTTGCAAAGCGCTGCCTGCTGAAAACGTCACGCTATGGACGGCGCTGGATCACGTACACCCGCTGTTTATCGAGCTTCGCGAAGCCTTTGGTGTGGCGCTAAGCGCTCAACCAGAGGGTGATTTAGGCGCAAGGGTTCGCTATGCCCTGAACAGTACGCCAGGGCCCGCCATGCTGATGGGCAGTGACTGCCCAAGCATCACCAGCACACTGATCACTGCCTGCGCGCAGCAACTGGCCCGTTTTGATGTGGTGCTGTTACCCGCCGAAGATGGCGGCTACGGCCTTGTGGGCACCCGGCAAGACTATCCCGCACTGTTTGAAGACATTCCATGGGGTACTAAAAGCGTACTGAGCATCACTAAACAGCGCATTAGACAACTGGGGCTGAGCGCCGCCTACCCCGAAACCATTTGGGATGTGGATCGCCCAGAAGACTGGCAGCGCTGGAAAAGTGCTCCCATATCAGTGTAAGGAAACGGGCGACCCTTTCACAAAGTCACCACCAATACTGACCTTATTAGCGCTGGAGCTTTTATTGTGACCCGACAACGTTTGATGATTACAGCGCTACTGATCACTGCCATTGGCGTGTTTTTCCTCAGCGGCGCCCACCAATGGTTCACCCTGGAAACCCTAAAGACGTACCAAAGCGACTTTCAAGCAGCGTTTAACCAATACCCGTGGCAGGTGGCGGGCGCCTTCTTTGCCGTTTATGTCGTGATGACGGCCCTTTCACTGCCTGGAGCCACGCTATTAACCCTGCTAGGTGGAGCTCTGTTTGGGCTTGGCTGGGGGCTGTTGATTATCTCCTTCGCCAGCACCATGGGCGCCACCCTGGCCTTTTTACTCTCGCGCTGTCTATTCCGTAACCCTATCGAAAAGCGATTTCCCCGCCAGTTCGCAGCCGTGAATCGCGGTGTTGAGCGGGACGGTGCCCTTTACCTATTCACCCTGCGTTTGGTGCCGGTGTTTCCATTTTTCATGATCAATCTGGTCATGGGCCTGACGCGGATCAAGACCGTCACCTTTTACTGGGTAAGCCAGGTCGCCATGCTGCCCGGTACCGCTATTTATGTGAATGCGGGTGGGCAGTTGGGTGACTTGGAGAGTTTGGGAGGCATCCTCTCACCCACGCTTATCGCCTCGTTTTTGCTGCTGGCCATCTTCCCCTGGATCGCCCGGCGCATTGTGCTGCTGGTGCAACAGCGCAAGACATATAAAGGTTTTACCCGACCCGCCCACTTTGACTACGACCTTGTGGTCATTGGGGGCGGTTCGGCGGGGCTGGTCACCAGCTATATCGCCAGTGCCGTAAAAGCCAAGGTGGCGCTGGTGGAAAAACATAAAATGGGCGGCGACTGTCTGAACACCGGCTGCGTGCCCTCCAAAGCGTTGATTCGCGCTGCCCGTGCCGCCCATGAAATACGAACTGCCCACCGCTTCGGGGTGACCGCCAGCGAGCCAGAGATCGACTTTGCCAAGGTAATGGGCCACGTCAAACAGGCGATTAGCGATATCGAACCCCACGACAGCGTGGAGCGCTATAGTGGCTTGGGCGTTGAGGTCTACCAGGAGCACGCTAAACTCACTTCGCCATGGGAAGTTCAGGTCGGCGATAAAACCCTGACCGTCCGCCATATTGTGCTGGCAACCGGCGCACGGCCCCGGGTGCCCTCGCTGCCAGGTATGGAGAGCGCCCCTGTTTTAACGTCCGAAAACCTCTGGTCGCTGACCGAGCTGCCCAAACACTTAGTGGTACTGGGTGGCGGGGCCATTGGCTGTGAGCTGAGTCAGAGCTTCGCCCGTTTGGGCAGTCAGGTTACGCTGGTGGAAGGGCTTTCCCAACTACTGAATCGTGAGGATCAAGAGGTTAGTGAGCTGGCTGAAAGCACTTTGGCTGACGAAGGTGTGATGGTAATGACCGACGCCACAGCGCTGGAAGTTCTTAACGAGGATGGCGGCTATCAGCTAGCGGTGGAGCAACATGGCGAGCGCAAATTACTCTCCTTTGACTATTTGCTGGTGAGCGTGGGTCGCCAGGCCAATATTGAGGGCTTAGGGCTAGAAGCGCTGGGGATCACGACCACCCAAGCAGGCACTCTTGAACTTAACGAGCGACTGCAAACCCGCCTACCCAATATCTGGGCCTGTGGTGATTTAGCCGGGCCTTATCAGCTTACCCACGCTGCCGCGCACCAGGCGTGGCATGCGGCAGTCAATGCCCTGTTCGGCGAACTGAAAAGCTTCTCAGTGGACTACCGCTATATGCCTGCAGTCACCTATATGCAGCCGGAAGTCGCCAGAGTTGGGCTGAATGAAAAGGAGGCCAAAGCACAAGGTATTGCCTTTGAGATCACCCGCTACGCCATGAGCGAAAGTGACCGCGCCATTGCCGAAGGTGCGACCCATGGCTTTATCAAGGTACTTACCGTGCCTGGCAAAGACAAAATCCTGGGCGCCACTATCGTTGCCGAAAACGCTGGCGAGTGGCTAGGCGAATTGACCATCGCCATGAAGCACGGCTTGGGCCTCAACAAGCTGTTGGGCACCATTCACCCCTACCCAACACTGTGCGAAGCGGCCAAGGCCACGGCGGGCGTATGGAAAAACGCTCATAAGCCCGAGCGGGTACTGGCACTATTGAAGCGCTACTTCAATTGGCGGCGCGGTGATAAAGTTTAACAGCCGTCTTTCGGTGGATGTGCTTTAGCAAATGTTTCGATGATGTCGCGCACGACCTTTTTCTGCGCGGCAGGCAGCCCCCGATACAGTAAAAGAACCTGCCACTCGTCACTTGAAGATGAAACCTCCCAGGTTGGCGTTGGCTCACTGACACTATTATAAGCGCTGTCGCCATAACGCAATTGGTGCGGATCCACTAGCAGCCAGCGTGCTAATACCTGAAGCTTGTCCTGACTGGGGATTGAGTCACCTCGTAACCACCGCCTTACGGCCTGAAATGTAATCGGCTTTCCCCAGTAGCGCAGGTTAAATTCCCGCTCAAGCACCGATGGTCGCGCTTCGTAGCCGGCTGCTTCGAGTGCTGACTTCAGACGCTCAGCGAACATGATTTTTTCATTCATGCCGCCAATGTGAAGCGATTGTTCAATAATAGTTGAATAACAGTTCACCTTTTGATTGAATCATTAATTCAATTTCGAGTTTTCGCTTAGGCGAGTTGCTATGCTAAGCGCTGAGATGCGGCGCTTGAGGAGTCATTCATGATGAGTGGCACACTATCTCTATCGGTGCAAAATCTCGACAACCTGTGCCAAAAGCTGGCGCTACTATGCGACTTGGCAACGCCTCTGGAGCTTTTTGAACTGCTGGCCAAAACGCTCCACGCGCTTACCCAGGGTCAACCCGTGGTACTTTATCGCCGCTTAAGTACAGGCGACCTCCGTTTGGCATACTGCTATCCGCTGGAAAGTACGCTGACCTCCCATCACGAGTTGCTCGCTATTCGTTGTGACGACGACCTGGCGACCTCAAACCTGCAACTTTATGAGCTACAGGGCGAACAGGAGGTGTGGGGGTATATTGGACATCCGCCTACGGTTCATCCCGGGCTTGGCAAGTGGATCCAGCTACTTGTCGACATTGCATCCCAACGCTTACGCCTGTTAAAAGCAGAGCGCATAGCTGCTCGCCACTCTGGTTTAAAGTCTCGCCGCAGATTGCTGTCCAGAGATATTAAACGACTCACCTCCATCGATGATATTTTGCAGCATCATGGCGCCAGCTGGTGCGATATATTTCAGGCCGAAGGCATTGCGCTGGCCTATCAGGGCGATCTTCACTGCTTTGGCGAGTGCCCCACCAAGCACCAGCTGTTTCATCAATTACAGCAGTTGAATCAGCAAAACACCCATGACGAAATTATCGAGCTGAATAGCAACTGCCAAGACGGCTTGGCTGCCCCTCTTAGTGTCGCGAATGCTCCCCTAGGCTGGTTGCTACTGTTTCGCCAACAATCGCTCATCACTGCACGGGTAGCGGATACAAAGCTCCAAGACGCCTTGAGCTATTGGATGCCTCTGGAAGCTTCCATGATCATCGAGTTGGCTGACGATATAGCAGTGGCCATAACGGCTCTGGAGGTCGCTCGCCTCAACCGCCAGTTAACCAAGACCAATCAGCGCCTTGAGGGCTTGGCCCACACCGATCCCTTAACGAAATGCTGGAACCGCTACTACACCGAATTGGTGATCGAGGATTTGATCCACTCCTCTGTCAGTTTCGCCATGTTGATGTTTGATATTGATGATTTTAAAAATATTAACGATACCTATGGTCACGCCATCGGGGATGATATCTTGTGTGATATAGCGCAGTTAGTGCAGGAGACGCTGAGAGCTAATGACCACCTTGGTCGCTGGGGAGGCGAAGAGTTCGTCATCATATCCAAGGAGCTTGATCAAGACGCCAGCTTGAAGCTGGCTAACCGGCTCTGCCGCAGCGTGGAGCAGCACACCTTCTCCATCGCCGACCATTTAACGGTGAGTATCGGCCTGACTCTATTACAGCCCGGCGACCAGCCTCGACAGCTGTTTGAACGGGCAGATCAAGGCATGTATCTGGCCAAAATGGCAGGTAAAAACCAAGTTTTTGTCTGCTAAACATCCCATAGCTCCTTGCTTCTCTATAGGCGTATAGGCGATGCCCATGCCGCAATTATTACTGATTGGTGCGGGCCATGCCCACGCCTTTGTGCTCGAAGCCTTTGCCCAACAGCCCGCTTCAGATATTGCCATTACTGTCGTGAGTGATAGCCCCTTAGCCGCTTACTCCGGCAGTGTACCCGCATGGCTAGCGGGAGAGTGCACGCTGCGCGAGACGCAAATCGACGTGGCAGCGTTATGCCAACGGACCAACGCTCGACTGATTCTTTCCCCAGCGAGTAGCATCAATACCCAGGCGCGTTACGTAGCGCTGGCGAATGGCGAGCGCGTTAATTTTGATGTGGTCTCCTTCAATATCGGCTCGACCCTGGCGCGCCCCCAGCAGCATGGGGAGAACCTCCCCAAGCTACTCGCCATGCGACCACTAAGCAGCCTACACCAGCGCTGGCAAGTAGTGAAAAATGAGCTTAGCCACTTGCCCAGCGGCGGTGTCCAACGAGTTCTAGGCGTTGGGGGCGGTGCGGCAGGCTGCGAAACATTGATGAGTGTACTGACCCAGCTGCGCAAGCAGCGCCCGGATATTGATTGGGAGGGGCACTTACTCACTGCCGCTGATGCACTCTTGCCCGAGGCCGGGCGCTTGCCACGCTGGCTTACCCGACGCGCGCTCTCAAAGGCAGGCATTACCGTTCACGTTGAGCAACGCGGCGAAACCTTGGTGGAAGGCGGGGTAACCACCCAGGACGGTACTCGCATTGATGCGGACATTGTGCTCTGGGCAACCGGGGCTATCGGCCACTCTTGGCTTGCAAACACCTCGCTGCCACTGGATAAACACAACTTTATTCAGGTAGAAAACACGTTGGAAGTCACCGGCCAGCCGACTATTTTTGCCGCGGGCGACTGTGCAGCATTGACCCCAGCGCTACCCAATGCGGGTGTATATGCAGTGCGTATGGGCCCCCACTTAGCAGACAACCTCCGCCGTGCCTGCCATAACGAACCGTTACTCCCCTGGCAGCCACCCGAACGGGTGTTGGCACTGATTGGCACTGGCGACGGCCGCGCCATTGCCAGCCGCGGTGGCTTTGGGGTATCCGGCAAGTGGGTATGGCAATGGAAAAAGCGGATTGATGCGCGCTTTATCGCCCGCTTCAATCCGCCTGTTGAGAACTAACCGACTGTATTAGTTGCCTTCGCGCCAGCCGCCTAGCACGCGACTATCAGGGCCAAAGAAGACCAACCGATCATGGTCAATCAAATACCGATAGGCAGTTTCCAACATATCCGTGACCCGTTTGGCATCGGCCATTTGCGGGCACGCCATACGGGTGGTGGCCAGTTGGCTAAACTCTATACGCTGATTCTCACCCAGGGTTACTTCACCACTAAAGCGGTTACAGCCGTCATGGCCGCTGACTTTCCCATTATTTGCAATGCTGAAAAAAGGCGTTTCCGGCATGGAGATACGCTCATCGGTGCCTACCAGCAATAAATTCCAACGCTGATCGACGATCGCGCCAGAAAGCGAGGAGCCACTCTGCCCTGGTTGCGGCGCAGTGCTTGGCCCTGGCGCACTGCTACAGGCGCTTAAAAGGAGCACA
>TARA_R110002051_G_scaffold58024_1_pt1 | contig 15665 bp, 22 predicted proteins | sample TARA_R110002051 | Tara Oceans TARA_R110002051 (sample SAMEA4397023) | marine metagenome | biome: Polar Biome; feature: [MES] marine water layer (ENVO:01000295) within the mesopelagic zone...; material: water (ENVO:00002006), including particulate matter (ENVO:01000060) such as......
CCTGTTGGCTCTGCCTTTGCCTTCTTGGCAGCTCCTGCCGCCTTCTTGTTGGATGCCTTCTTCACCGCCTTGGTGATGGCATCAGCCTGTAGGGCAATCTTTGCAGGGATTGGGGTTGATCTTGATGTTGATTTCCCCTTCTTCTGCTGCTCGATATAGAAATTCATTCTTTGCTCAATGTCTGCATCAATGACCCGGATTGGTAGACCTGCAATCTTCTCCTCTGCGAAAAATAGTGGGTAGCCTTCATCGTCGAACTCTCTGAGGAATCTGGCAAGGTTTCCCACTGGTCCTTGCTTTGGGTCAAAGTAGTAATCGTGCTTGTTACCTGTTGTTAGCTTGGTCAGGGTGATGGTGTTTGGGCTCTTGCCTGCCTTCTTCTTTCGTTTAAAACTCATTTGGTTCATCCTTTGAAAAACCCTGCCTCGTCACGAGGCAGGGGTTTGATTAGACTAGGAGACTGATTGGATCTCGCAACCGTAATCCGTAGCGCGTAGGCCTGCGTCAAACTCGTAGTTCACTTGTAGCTCTACAGAACGCTTCGCATTTACTGTCTCAAAAGTGAAATACAATTCAGAGCCAGAAACAACCACCAAACTACCCGGATTGGCACCTTCTGCACCGCCTCGGCCCACTACAATCAAGGCACCGAGATCATCTCCGCCGGTGGTCTGAATCACGCTTTGCGATATTTCATAGACTGGGATGCCCATGAAAGTGCCACGCAAGCCATCCAGAGAAACATCTGGCCGGATCTGAGTGATGCTCTGAATATCAGTGCTCCACACTGGCCCGGTGGCCGTAGTGATTGCGGAACGCAAATCGGAAAGCTGCTTTGGGGTCAAACAGAAAGCTAAATCCTCATTTAGGATCTCGTTTTGTGCTTGCTTGTAAATAGCCTCCTCCATCAGAGCAACAGTAAGAGCCACGCCCGTGCCGTTTGCAATGTCAGCAATTCCCGTGAGCGCCAATGTGCATTGACCCTCAACAGCTTCATCAATGGTGCCCTTGAGCCGCATTGCTTCAGCCATGAAAACAGAAATCTGTTGCTCAAGAGAGGCAGAGCCGTCAAAAAGACTGTGAACACTTGCAAGCCCCGGAACCTTCTCTCGCATGGCCTTGTAGGTAATCTCGGCCATCATTGCATAATCTGCAGGGGTAAAAGTGCTTTCCGTTCCCATTGCCAAAGCTGTGGAGGTGACCGCTGTGCCTTCTGCAACTGTTGGAGCCGCGCCAAGATCACCGAATCGAGGCAGAGCCAAGGTGCCTGAAGGCATCCCCGCAATTGTGTTATAGTTGGCCAGTTTGGAAACCACGTTTTTTGGCGTCGGTGCAGAGAGTGCTACTTCTCCGATAATCTCCGCCAAAATCATGTCCGCATATGTCGTAGTGTTTGTATTAGGCATTATCCTTCTCCTTTTTATCTATTAAATAACCCGTTTGAATGGGCGTTTTTTTCCATCCACGCCTTGGCGATATCCTTGGCAGAAGATGGTGTTGAGTTATTGCTTGGAGCACTTGCTTGAGCGGATGGGGTTGCTGTCTTTGTGGATTGGAGCACCTCGAGAATCTGCCTCTTGGTGTTCAAGTCTCCAGCATTATTAATTACAGCTCGCCAACTCTCAGGCACAGCCTCGACTGCTTTGGCAATCCTCTCAGCCTCTTGGCCTTGGAAATCGTCATACTTGGCAGCTTTGGCCTTCATTTCAGGCAAATCACGCTCAAGAATCTCAACCTTGCCCTGCAGCGCGGTGGCCAGCTCTTTAAACTCGCCATTTTGTTGCAATGCGTCAATCTTTGCTTCTTGCTCGTCTTTTGCCCTTAATCGGTGCTTTTTGTTTTCTTCGTTCAGCTTGGCAATATGAACTCTCATGCTTGTGATTTCATCATTCAAGCCATCAAGATCACTTGAGGCGTCTGCCTCATAGTTTGTGCTTTGCTCTTGGTTTGCTGTCTCAGCGGTGTTTTCTTCAGCCATCTCAGCTCCTTTTGGTTTTGTGCATAGTGCCTAACCAAAGCCATTAAATCAATTTCATTTGTTCATCTTTCTAGTCAGTGCCCTTTTTACGATGCTTTTGAATATGTCTCCCAAGTCTTTGCCCTGCTTCTCTGTGAGGCCTAACCAGTGTCTTGGTGGTCTTTGGACAATTGGCCCGTTCCTGCCATGCCTGCCCAGCTTGCCGGTGTGGATGAAGTAGCCAATTGCGTTGTTGCTGATTCGGTCTGAGCCGCCAAATGGTCCCTTGTGCTTGGCAAGGCTTGGACCAAGAAGAAACCGAATCTTTGTGTTTTTGCCGCTGTAAGTGCTGGAATCCTTTTGCATTGCTAGGCTGTTAAGCATTGAGCCGCCCCAAGTGAGGTTGACCGTAGAGCCCCTGCCCCGGCCGCCTTTTACGTCTTTATACTTGCGGTAACCCTTGGAGTAATTGCCAAAGCTTTGCCCGTGGTAGTCTTTGCCCTGAGGAACTCTGGCTTGAATCATGGAAGCAATATTCATGGCAAGCTCTTTGGAATCCTTCTTCTTGAACTGAAGGACAAAGCCATCTTGCAGGAATTTCTTGCTCTTGTGGCTCAGTTTGATTTTCATGATGTCCGCCCGTAAACCGTAGAGCCGCCGCCCCGGATGAGGGCTAAGACATCATCATAACCCCTTATTTCAAAGCCATCCCGCTCAGCAATAAACAGGGGGATAGGGCTCCAGTTGTGGCGGCAGTTCCAACCCCCTGCAAAGCTGCGAGTGTCTCCGGTTTTGCCGGCTGGTTGTTTCTTCTGGTTTGGGTCTTTGGCCAAGGCTTTCAGTGCCTCTCTGGTATAGGCAACTTTTGAGCCCGGCCCTTCAGGGAATCCGTAGAAGCGGCAAAATGGTCTGGTTACTCTGTCATCTGGTCCGGTGTATCTGTAGACATAGTCAAGGCCAGAATCTTCAGCCACTTCAACCATTGCAGTTCGGGCAGAGGCATGTACTGAGGTGGTAACAACCACCTTGGCTTGCTCTTTGGTAATCTTCATCCGTTTTTCAATCTCATCCATCACCGGATCAAAGCTGGTGCCTGAGATGGTTGCTCTCATGATGCCCTTTCTCACAAGGTCTCCCGAATCAATGAAAACTTGATCTAGCTCGTCAATCTGGCGCTCAATGACATCTTCAACGGCTTGGGCTGGGTTGGCTGTGAACTCAGAAGGTAAAACCGGGTCATTCTCTACAATCTCCTGCGCAACCAATATGATGCCCTCTTTTACCTCGGATACGTAAAGCTTGCCCGCCTCATTCAGTATGGCTCTTAGTTCTGCCCTAACCACCAAAGACTGCTGGAGGGCTGCCCGCTCTCCAACCTTTAGGCCTTCCCGCACCTCTTTTGAGTTAAGCCTTGAAACAGACTTTTTAATCTGCCTTTCAACTTCATTCAAAAGGGTGTCCAGCTCACCCAAAAGCTTTTTCTCTGTGATTGCTATGGTGTCAGGCATCCCAATCCTTTCAGCTTCCTGTGGCCAGTCTCAGGCGCTCAGCGATCGAGTCTTCAACCGACGCAATGCCCGTGATGGCGTCTTCAGTTGTTTTGAACATGGCAAGCCTTGCATCTTCTTCTGACTCGTAAAAGCCCAGCTCAAAGGCTGCACGCTCTTTGGAGATTAGGCCTTGGTCCAGCGCAACCATAACCCTAGTTGTTTCCTGTGCTGGGTCTGTGAATGTAGGTTCGTTACCCGCAATCCACCGAAAGCCCCAACGCTCATGGTCGATGGTTGGCCCATCGCCATAGGCGTTGTTGATGGTGCAGAAGATTGGGTATAGGGCCTGTTCCATCTGTTGGGCATAGAACTGGCGCTCCTTCAGTGCTTTCATATAAGGCATGTTGGCAATCTGCCTCGCAACCCCTGATTCTGGGGCTCTTTGATCTATTGAGTAGGCGTCGGGGCTTTGTCTTCTGGTGCTTGCCAATGTCTTGATTAGGTTGTTGTTAACGGCTTCCATCTCTTTTAGTTTGGGGTTGAAATCAAGCACCGAAAGCCTCTCATTTGGTGCTATTGAGATCACCTTAGCTGGCCCCCCAATGATGTCCTCCCTGCTGTCTCCTTCATAAGCCAGCATTGAGTGGGCTTGCATATCGAGAACAAAGGTAAGGTTTGTTAGGTTTACGCTGATGGCATCAAGAGCGTCAAGCAAATCATTATCAGCATCCCTGAAGATGGTCCCGTCTGAAATGCCGTTTCGCCACACTACAAAGGGCAGAACACCAAAGGGAACAATATGATCTGGATATATCTCTTGAGTGGTGCCATCTGTGGAGAACCTCTCGGCCTTCCAAGGCCCCTTGACCCCTTGGCCATCATGGTCCTCTTGGAAATCTCGATAGTAGACGACAAAGTGCGAGGATGAATCATTCACACCATTGGGGCCAACCACCCTAGCAATCAGGCACAAGATATCCTCAAAGCTGGTGGGGTTGTTTGGGTCAGGGATTATGTTGATGTCTTGAGGGTAGAAGACCTCAAGCACTGGGGCTTGCTTGTGGAAATCATAGCGAACATGTAAAAAGATAGTGTCCATAAGCATCAGGCGCCGCTCGGACTCTGCAAGCACAACATTCATGGCAGCCTGCTCTGTGATTCTTGCATATTCTTTGGCCTGAGGGTCATCCGGCTCAAGTGGGATGTTATCATTCAAAAGCTGCCGCTCTGGCCGATGGTCGTAGACTGCGGCATCCACATCAGCAATCAACTTGGCATAATTGAGGGTGATGATGCTCATGTCTGCCGCTGTGTTTGGGTAACGCTTGCGTAACGCTGGCATCAGCCACTGTGCTTGCTTGCCTTCATAGTAGTCCCGCCGCCTTAACATTTCCATGTCATAGCCTGCTGGCTTCCATTTCTCCGCTTGGTCTTGCAGCTCCTTGAGGATCTGCTTTGAGTTATCCTGTGAACCCTTCATCAGGAGCCGCCTTACTGTGTCCATAAATCCCATGTTTGCCTCACGCATAAAGTGTTGAAGTTGTTGGCCTGCCAATCACTGGCATTCTGAAAGATACGCAGTATCCCACCGCATCTGTAGCATGGTCCAGCCCGTTCTTTTCAGGCTGTCCATTTGCATCAAACCCCTGCTGTTCGATACAGCTCAAAGTGAAGGGAGCGCCTTCTGGGTCTATATAAAGCAAGGATTTCATAAGCGCACGATTTACCGCGTTTAGCCTGTCTCTGATGAGTGGGTTGCTGGCATTGTGCATAACGCGCCAGCCGAAATGCCTTAGGATTTGGGTGTCAGACCTTGATGCTGATGTCTTGCGGGATGCGCCCGAGGCATCACAATAAATCTTGATTTGATTGGGGTTGTACTTCACGCCATGCTCTCTGTGCAGCTTTCTCAGTGTGCCATCGAGAATCTCTGCCGCTTCTTCTGTGTTTCTGTTGGATGTGATTTGTTCCTTGAAGAAGTGAACGCCCTCACCATACCAGCACCCAATCACCCACACCATTTTGCCAATGTTGAAATCTGCACCAATGACAATCTCCCCATCAAGAGGCCTGAGGCATGGCTTGCAATGAATAGCCCTGTCAAATCTTGAATAGACTGCCCCTGACATGGCCACAAACTCACCATTGCAATATTGCTCAAATTCTTGCTCAGTGTACTGCTCTTTAAGGCTTGCAAGATATTCAGGAGGCAAAAAGGGGTTGTCTGCTGTCTTGGCCCTGATTAGCTTGGTGCCCTCCTTGGCATCCTTAACAAACCTCTCATAAACCCAGTTGAAAGATTCCGGCGTTGTCACGCAGGCAACTTGTGACAGCTTAGCCCTTGGGTCACGAACACGTGCCAATACGTTTCTAAAGACCATCTCAGGCAAAAGGGCAGCCTCATCCAGAACTGCCCAAGCTGCTGATTGGCCAACAATCCGCTCTGGGTGAGTGCCTGAATAAAAGTGCACCTCAAATTGCATCTCAGGAAAGCCGACAACCAAAACCAAATCCGCTTTTCTTTCCGTGTAGGGAATCTCTAACGCGTCAAGCTGCTTAATCCACTCAGGAATAGCCACCCGCTTGATGAGCTGGTGGGTTGGCTCAATCCAGATGCCAACCATCCCATCATTCTCAAAGCCTCTTGAAATGCCGAAGTGAACCCCTGCCGATGTTTTCCCTGAGCCATAACCACCCGCCAAGCAGATTAGCCGGTTGGTGGTATCGCTTAGCATCTCATGCTGATGCTTTAAAAGGTCAACCTGCATCTTGGTCACTCCTCTATCACTTCAATCACTTTATGAGCTGAAGCCTCTGAAATCTTGGCATAAACAATCTGGACGGGCTTGGCTTCTTTATCTGCCCCTACAATCTCATGCTTTGACCTGAGGCCCCATCTGTTAGGGTACTTCCTCTCCAGCTTCCAAGCTGCAGCTTGCCATGTGGTTTGGGCTGCCCTGTTGATTACCATAACGTCCCTCAGCTCTGCTTCTGCCATTGCTCTTTTTATAGCGTCTGAAAACTCCCAATAAATCCCGGAGTTACATGCCGCGCCCTTTTTAAGCCACAAATAGAAAGTATCCTTTGAAATCCCTGCAAATGCTGCTGCTGTCTCAACATAAGAACCTGCAAGAATTGCGCTCTGAATCTTCTCGATTATCTCAGGGCAAATCTTTGTAGGCCTGCCGATGGCCTTCTTTGCCTTGGGTTTGGCTTTCTTCTTTGCTGGTTTCTTTTTAGCCATCAAGCTCTGCCTTTAGCCCTGTTGCTGACTCCCATCTCTTGATGATGATGTCACAGTAAGCTGGGCTCATCTCAATGCCGATAGCCCCAAATCCTGCCTTTTCTGCTGCAAGGATGGTGGTGCCAGATCCCGCGAACGGGTCGAGGATGTGTTTCTTTCTGTCAAATTTCAACCGCTCCAACATCCAAGCCCACAATGCTAACGGCTTAGGGCATGGGTGATTAATATCTTTTGAGTTTGAAGGTGTGTTAGAATAAACAGCTTCAAGCCTGCCATTGCCTGCCCGTGCAATCATGCCCTGCTTTTGAACCACAATGGGTGAACGTTGGCCAAACTTGGAAAGTGATGCCTTGATTGCCTCAATGTTTTTGGCATCATGTTTTCTGGCGTTGGATGGGTCAAAACCAACTGAATCTATATCAATGGCTAAATCTTCCAATGCTTCATTAATCATGCAAACCCCTAAAAAGCAGACTGAAACCGAGAAAAGGCATCATAAGTCTGGAAATCAAAATCAGGCTCTCTATCTCTTAAATCGTGAAGAATCTGTTGAACCTTGAAATTGGAGATACCAGTTATAACAGCAATCCTCAAGGGGCTGCGGCCTTCATCAAATAGCTCAAGGATTTTCTCCCTGCCCCAGTGGGTTAGTTTTGGGCTAGCTCCTGCCTTTATTAACACGGAACTGTCGGAGCCATGCCAGTTTAAGCAAGTTGGGCCATTGTGCGCCTTTAGGGTCTCACCCTTTTTTCTTAGGTTTCTTCTGATTGCCAAATTCAACCCCCGCCCTATAGGCTTGGTGCATGTAAGAAATCACCAAACTCTTGGTTTGCTTATACACAGCCAGATTCAACCGGGGCTGCCCTCTTGCGTTTAGGTAGGCATAACCCATGAACACGAGCCACTGTTTGAAATCTTCATCAGATTGCCACTCAGAAGCTCTCAAGGTCATTTTAGTTTGGTGTTCTTTCTTTCTGTCCACCCAGTGGCAAGAATGGCCCTCATTTGACGCAATGCGCCACTCTTAGACTTGAACAGCTTCCCGGATGTGCCCCACTTCCATTTGTTACCAACCTTCATCAATGGCATTTTGTGCCTCCTGTTTTTGCTTAGCATAAGGCCTTAAGCTGATTTGTGCCTGCTTTTTGCTTCATTCAACTCAATTCAACTCAATTCATTCCTTCAACTCAATTCATTCATTCCCAGCGTTACTTTGTGACCGTAACGGGCTGTCACGCATTACCTGTTGCAAGGTGGTGAATTTGCTTAAGTGTGACCCGCTCAAAAGTGATCCCTGAATTTAATGGGCACTAACCGAGATTATCAAGCGATTTGTTGAGATCACCACAAAAAAGATTACACAGCAAAAAGCGCTCAAGCCCTTGATTTGATTGAGGTTAGGTGCAGGGTTTTAGAAAGATAGTTAAAAACCGAAAGCATAGGGTTGCAATGCAAAGCAAGGCGTGCTTAAGGTGTTCTCAGGCAGCAAACCTAAACTAAAAAGGATTAAAACAATGAGTTACGACCCAGACGACAGAAGGCACCTAGCCCAGCAAATAAACAGAGAAACAGCCGCTTCCAGATACCATAAGAAGGAGGGATGTGCTGGGCTCGGTGATCCACCAACGCCGGTTGGAGCTGCAGAAACACACACCCTTGTTTTCTCAGGCTTGCCAAAATGCACACCGCTGCACTTTAAGACCCTTTTAGCCGAGGCCTTGAAATTGAAGCAGGCAGAAACCGAAAAGATAGCCCAAGAATACTGGGGCGCCCGAGGTGCCCAGTACAGTGTGAAAATACTTTCTGCAGCTCTTAACTTTACCATTGAAACCAAAGGAGAAACCCAATGAGATTTGATAAACCAAAAGACCCAATTGACGAGATAATGGTTGGCATAACCCGCGAGTTCCCTTGGTTAACTAAGGCTGACGGCTGCGGCATAATCCCCGCAGAACTGGTAATCGACGAGAAGAACCCTTTGAGGAATCTAGTCCGGTGGGTGTTGCAGGTGGGTTTTGATATGGGGCTTGCCGCCGGTGTTGAGACCGGCACCGCTCAAGCCATTGGTGCCCGTGTTGAACTGAGTGGGCAATTTGCTCGTTTTGTGGCCTTTGCTCAGTGCCTAGCCATTGACGAGGAAGTCCTTACAGAGAACACAATAAACGCCTTTTTAAAGGCTGGTGAGTAATGCAAAGAGCAAATTTCGCCAGCCTGACCCATGCCGCCTGCGTTGTTGATGGGTGTGGGTTGAAATCCATTAAGATTCTGTCAGGCTTTGAGGCCACTGATTTCTGCCTTTGCCCTGCTCACCATGCGGAAGCAGTAAAGAAGGAAAAGATTTTCAATGTGTTTGAAGACAAAACCAAAGACCCACAAGCAGTTGCAAGGTTTGAAAACAGAAAGAAACGATCCGGCCTTTCTGCTGACGCCTTTGATGTTCTGGGCATCTCGATTGATAAGCCGGAGCCCCTTCCGCTCAACACCACCGAGGCCATGAAGATTTGCCAACACCACGAAAAGGCAAACCCGCAAGGCACTCTTATCATCTCAGGCTTCAACGGGATTGGTAAAAGCATTGCGGCCCAATGGTGTGCTTGGAAATCAAGAGGGAGATTCCTGAAACGTTCCGAGTGGTGCCAGCTTACAACATGGGAGAAAGATTCTGACGAGGTGTTTGAGCTGATGAATCAGCATGGCACATTGGTCCTTGATGAGGTTGCACAAAAGGGCAGCTCATACGAGTCGCCCGAATCAATCAAGATTGTAAATATGATTGCCTGCGAAAGGCACGACGCCAAAAGGAGCACAATACTAACCACCAGAAGGACAAAGAGGGAGTTTTTTGATATATTTGAGAATGATGTTTTAGACAGAACCCGAGCCCACGAGATTCTTTGTGGCTCTGGTTTCTTCAACCTCAAAGGCAAAAGCCTGAGATAGGCGAAAGGCAGCAACAATGACACTTACCAAGGCACAGCTAAAACTTAGGGCCAATCTGGTCACAGCTTCAGAAATCCCCACAATATTTGGGATCAACCCATGGCAGACGCCTCTGGAACTATTCCTTCTAAAGAAAGGTAGAATCACCCAAGAGGTCACACCTGCCATGAACTTTGGCCACATCAAAGAGCCCTTCATTTGTAAGCTATATCAAAAGAGAATGAAGGAAACAGAAGAGAGGCCCGTGAGGCTTCACAAGTCCGAGACCCTGACGCTAGGCAGATACGGTGCAACCCCGGACCGAATAGTCACCATTGGAAACGCCGGAAAGTGGTTGCTTGAATGCAAGGCGACGAGCCGGGCAGCCGAATGGCGTGAAGGCGTACCCGATAGGGTTTATCTTCAGGCACAGTGGCAGATGCTGGTGGCAGACCATGAAAGGGTTGACGTGGCAGCGGAATGGGGCTCTGGGTTTGATGTTTGGATTGTTGAAAGAGATGATGAGCAACTCGAAATCATGAAAGAGGTTGCTGATAGGTTTCTCGAGAGTCTTGATGATGACGTATTGCCTCAGGTGTTTGGTGTTGAGAGGGAGCTAAGGGCCTTAAATATGTGGATAGGGACCGACAACGGGAAAACCCTCAACAGCGAGGACGAGTGGCTTCGTGGTGCAGCTCATAGGCTTGATGAGCTTGATGGCATCATGAAGAAAGACAAGAAAGAGCACACCAAAATCAAAACACAAATCAGAGTCTTTCAAAAGGATTGGCAGAAGATAGAGACACCGGAGCACGTAATCACAAACAAGAAAACAAAGAACTCAGAGGTTTTCCATGCTGAAGAGGCATTTGAAGACCTCAAGGGATTGGTGGCCACCTCCGGGCTTTTTCCAATGGCAGAGGTGCAAATGATAAAAGACAGGCGCACCGAATCAAGGGACGGGTTTTTTAGGTTTGGGGTTAAGCCCATCAAAAAGAAGGAGAGCAACAATGGAGAAAGATGAAATTGACCTTTTAACGGTAACCGAGGCTGCGGAACTTTTGAGGGTGTCAAAGCCCACAATCAGAGCACTAATAAAAGATGGCAAGATTGGTGGCTTTGCTGTTGGCGAAGGTGCCATGATGAGAATTCCGAAAAGCACCTTAGTGGCATTCATTAAGGACGGGTTGAGCAAAACAAAACAAACAAAGGAGGGCGCTGATGCCTAATTTAATCGAGAAACAAGAAGAAACCGAAATTGTACACACTAAAGAGGAATCCGATTTCAGACTACTGCAAAGGAAGGCAATGGTGATGCAAGCATCGGGATGGTTTGCGGATTGCCAGTCTGCAGCTCAAGCAGTGGCAAAGGCCTTGCTCGGTGCAGAGTTTGGCTTAGATGTGGCAATGTCCATGCAAAATGTGCAGGTTATAAAAGGCAACCCTAGCTTAAAATACATTGCCTTAGGTGCCTTGGTGAAGAGGTCAGGCAGATACTGGTGGCAAATCAAACCCATTCACAAGATGGGGAATGATGGAGTCTGCCTTGATGGCGAAGGGCAGCCAATAATCGAGGGTTTCCATTCGGATGATTCCCACTGTGAAATCGAGTTTTTCCGCATTGAAAGAAGAGCAGACGGGACCAAGAAGCTAATCAAGTTTGCAGAAGAAACCTTCACCATTGAAGATGCCGCCCGCGAAGGATTGGCAAGCCGCCCCAACTATAAAACCATGCCCAAAATAATGTTACGTGCCCGCTGTATCTCAAGGGGTGTAAACACTCACTGTAGTGACGTGCTTGGTGGTGCCGCTTATGTGCCAGAAGACTTTGGCTTTTCCTCTGATGCCGCTGTCCGGCAGGTTGATGTGGCTGATTCCCCTGTTGAGGCCAAAACCATCAAGGTGCAAAAGAAGAAGAAGATTGCACCGAGCAAGAAAGTGAAGAAGAACCCCAAGCCCGAAGACCACCCGCTTGATGATGAATTTGCCCGGCAAATGGACCGCGAAGACCGTGGCGCAGGCATTGTTGAGGCTGAATTTACCGAGGCAGATGATGCCGAATTGAACGCCCTGCCATTCTAAATAAAGAAACCCGGTTAGGCAAAAAACTAACCGGGTTTCAAACAGGCAGCAAACCTGAAAGGGTTAAGCAACACAAAAAGGGGCTCTCGTGCATACTCAAATAAACTTTAACATTTTAAACCACCCAAAGACAAGACGGCTGATGAGGTTTCTGGGCCTGAACCAACGGGAGGCAGTTGGCCTTCTCGCAATGCTTTGGCTCAATGCCATGATGTGGGCAGAGGATGGCGACCTCTCAAGCTATTCAGAGGAAGATATTGCAGAGGCCCTATGCTGGGAAAGATGCCCGAAGAAGCTTATTGAAAGCTTGCTGGATGCTGGCTTTTTGGAGTTGCTTAAGGGAAAGTTGATGGTGAAATCTTGGGAGGAGCACACCGGCAAAGGCCTCAGCATCAGAAGCAAAATCAAAGAGCAGAACAAAGAAAGGCAGAGAAAGCATAGGAGCAAAAAGAAGGGCTCCGACTTCCCCGAACACCTTGAAAAGGGCTTTTCCTCTGTCGAGGAGATGGGGAATGCCTGAAGGATATATAAGCAAAGCAAAATCAACAAACTGGGGCACGCCTCCTGAGATTCTCAAGAGGTTTGAGGGCTATTTTGACCCGTGCCCCTATCCCGAACCCAGCTTTAATGGAATCGGCATACCTTGGCCAAAGTGGGTTTTTGTAAACCCGCCATTTTCACAGCTGGCCCAGTGGGCTGAAAAGTGCGCCCATGAGCATAGGCATGGCACCGCCCACATTGTGCTTTTGATGCCAGCCCGAACTGATACCAAGGCCTTTCATGATTACGTTTTGAGATATGCTGAAATTGAGTTTATAAAGGGTAGGCTTAAGTTTGTTGATTTAGACAATAGCAGCATCAAGCCAGTATCCGCCCCGTTCCCATGTTTGCTTGCCCACTTTGGAGGGATTAGAAAATGAATGAAAAGAAGAAGAAAAAGCCCGTTAAGATTAAAAACCTTTCAGACGTTTACAAAGACACCACCGCCCTGATTTCTTCGGGTCTGAATCAAATGGGCATCAAATATGAGAAAGATGAGCCCTGGGGAGACCTTGCGAAGAAGTGCGGAAAAGACCTAAAGCTAAAGGCGTCTATCGAGGAGAGCGCCGCCCTGTTTAAGAGGTACGAATTTGAACAGACTTTTACCGTGGTGGTGGGCGGAGATGTGCTCGGTGGCTGACTTGTTTTCGCTTGGTGGCGCCTTCAGTGTTGATGGCATCAACTCCGTGAGCTTGTTTGTGGGGATGAGGCCAACACCAAAATCAAGGCCAAGATTTGTGAAGACTGGCAGGGTGTTCACAGACAAGAAGACTATGGAAGCAGAGAAACTGATTGGCATTAAATGCAAGGCGGCAAAGAGTGGCGAGATTTGGCGCTTTCCCATCCAGTTAAGCTTGCGATTCCACTTTTTACCGCCAAAGGCCTACAGGGGAAAAGTGCCCGATTGGAGACCTAAAAAGCCAGACTTGGACAACCTAACCAAGCTGGTCAAAGATGCCTGCAATGGCGTCCTTTGGGTTGATGATGCTCAAGTGGTGAGGCTGGACGCCTCAAAGATTTACAGTAGCAGGCAAGGGGTTGAGATATATGCACGAGAAATTACACAACAAACAAGATGAGACCCGCATCGCTAGGGGTTGCGCGGAAAAGTGGGGGTTGACGATGACAGAAGCGCCGCCTTTCTGTGTTGTTGATGGCTGCTTTTTTAAAGAAGAAAAACCATATGCCTTTTTCGAGGTTAAAAAGAGGTCCTACCGGCTGAGTAGGCTGGCCGATGTTTGGATTGACAAAGACAAGCTAAATAATGCTTTTGCCGGTGCCACCGAGGCCGGTGTTGGGCTAGTTCTCTTGTTTGAGTTTGACGATGGGGTTTTTTTCTGCCCCGTGAAGGAGTGGCCAAAGTATGAGACGAAACGAGGTGGACCAGCAACCAAAAGAGACTCCCACGACGTAGACGAGTTGTTTTTAATCCCGCAAGCTAATTGGAGAAAAGTTTAACCTGACGTTTCCAGTTCTTTAGTTGAATATGGGGACAATCCCAGCCAAGCTTTATCTCGTCTCCGTTCACCATCTTCACGGTTTCCGATTTGGCCTTCTGCCAGTGCCCGCCCCATTCAAGTTGTAAATCAAAACATAAATCCCCCAAGGCTACCCACGCGTCCACCGCCTCCGGGGTTTCAGTGTCCCAAGCATCAGGGAAACGCTTTCCCTTCCATTCTCGCGATCGAACACTGACCTTTTTCGTGTCTAACACCAAATCCAAGGCTAACCCAAAGTTATGAGGGCTTTGGCCAAATCTGGCCTTGGTTACACCCTTGGCAAAATACGCCTCTTGGGTCTTGCCATCCCTGAAGGTTTCAAAGACCACAAAGGGCAGCTCATCCTGTTTGATAAGGTGCAGCAAATAAATGGCAGCAGATTTGAATGGGTCATTTAGTAGTGTTATGCTTTTTTCGGTCACGGATAAAGCCCGGTTTTTCCCAAGATTCCAATGTCCCATGCTAGCAGATAGAAGGTGCCGGCCCCTGCTGGGCTTGACCTTGTAACCGTAAAGGAAAGAAGATTTTGCCCGCTAGCTATGGGGAACCTATCGCTTGACCCGTTGAAAAGAGTGGTGGCCGCGCTGTTGTTTCCCACGCTTGCAGTGGTCAAAGACTTGTCAGCACCCGCGCCCCTGATTCTGAAACTCATAGTGCTTGCCGCGCCCGACTCGTTAAAAATCCTAACGTGTAAATTCCCCATGCTGTGTGGCGCCGTTGTGGATGGGGAAAAAGGCTTGTTGTAAAAGGCCACCGGAAAAGTGATTCCCTCATCCGGTGGCACCTCAATCCCTCTGTCATCATTCAAGGGCGAGGTGCCCGATGCGTATTTTATGGCATGATACTGAGCCACCGAGTGACGCAAGGCGGGACCATAAGGCGGCCCGGAGTGGTCCAGCCCGGTAATGCCTTGTGGGTTGGCCGGTGTTGCTGGCGCCTCCTGTGCCAGAGATCCAGACCGGTCTGTATAAAACTCGCCCCTAAGGAATTCGTTTAGCCACCTGTTTCTGCCTGCCAATGTGGCAAATGCTTCCGATTTGGCCGGTGCCCAATTCTCTGTTTCCTCTTTCTTCAGTGCCCGTGGCCATGGTGAAGAAATAGTTTTAATTGTTGGCATTTTTCCCCCTTAAACTGCGTAGACGCAAAAGCCAGCCAGAGCCACACTTGGGACGTTAGACAATGCGCCTTTAAAGTTGGCGTCCGCATCCATTGAAATCCGCAGCCTGTTGTACCTGTCCCGCCAAAGCCTTACGGGGTCTACAGTTACCCAGTAGATTCCCATGTTGCCAATAACAATTGACTGCGTTTCGGTGGTGCTTGCAGAGCCTGAGGAGTTAAAAGCCTTAACCCTAATTGTTACTGTGCAGGTTGGCGAGGATATTTGGGTACTAATGAGCGCAACAGTAACCCGCGCCTGACTGGTTGCGCCCTCCAGCAACATGTCAGGGACATACAATACCTCATCGTAGACGGTCACATCAGAATGGGCACCACTCCCAACAATGCCAATCGGCATCGCATTTGGGGAATCCGTCCAGCTAACCCAATCAGCCGAAAAAGAACCAACACCCGAGCCGCCCAGTGGCATTTGTATTGATGGCCAGCCATTGTTTCCGCCTTCGGCGTGGTCATAAAAGGCAGACCGGTCAGGAACCCCCGTGTTACTGCTTTCCAATGTTAGTGCTGCATTTTGACCCACCGGGGCGCCGGTTACGTATTCTGTCAGGGCGTTTTGCTGCCTGTTCATGCGATCCACAACAAAGCCATTTATTGGCTCATCAGCCGCCACAAATGCTGCATCAATTTCCTGCTCTGCATTAACCGTGGCTGTGCCATCAGCCTCTACCACTTGCTCCGTTAGGCACTTATAATCTGAGCCAGAGCCATCAACCATTGTCATCAGCCCGTCGTTACTTTCTCTCTGCCTGTTGAAG
>TARA_R110002051_G_scaffold29227_1_pt1 | contig 15659 bp, 17 predicted proteins | sample TARA_R110002051 | Tara Oceans TARA_R110002051 (sample SAMEA4397023) | marine metagenome | biome: Polar Biome; feature: [MES] marine water layer (ENVO:01000295) within the mesopelagic zone...; material: water (ENVO:00002006), including particulate matter (ENVO:01000060) such as......
GCAGAGGACCGCGCGCGATCTCGGCGGCGATCAACGACAGGGCTGTTTTGAGCTGCGCATTGGATGTGGATTGATTGGAGTGCTTCGGGTTGGGATGGGCCATGATGTCTGTCCTTTGTGATCCGGTTTGAGGTTCACAGGACAAAAAGCCCCCTTTCCCTTTCAGGGTTGCGGACACAGGGCACTAAGCATGAAAGAGATTAGGGAAATTTCAAAAAGGCGGTCAGCCGATTTAGCAGTCAAACATCACCAGTACTGAGTTCGCGCAACCACGCCGCAAACTCTTCTTCACTCACTTGATCTGATGCCAGGCCTTCCATCTTTCGAACACCGACCGCGGGCTCAGGACGGACAGATACCCCGTTAAGTCGCAAGAACGTGAACGCTGTCACAAAGCCTGTGCGCTTGTTGCCGTCGACAAAGGCGTGAGCCTCGGCAATGCCGTAGGCATAGGCCGCAGCAATCTCGAACACATCCGGATCACCATAAGCAGCAAGATTCATCGGACGCGTGCAGCCCATCTCCAAAAGAGCCGGATCACGAGTTCCGGAAGCACCACCATGGCGTGAGATTTGACGATCATGGATGACGTGCAAGGCTGCCAATGGCACCCAAACCCATGTGCTCATGCAAGCGCTTGGAGCAAGTCGCGGTTCTCATCCATGACGATCTCGGCAGCTTCGAGCGCAGCCAGTAATTCAGGGTTTTCTGTCATCAGCTTCAGCCCACCATCGTCGGTACGCACAGCATAAAGAGTGTCGCCTTCTTTGACATCGAGCAGAGCAAGCATTTCTGTGCTGAGTGTCATGACAGCGGAATTACCAACTTTCCGGATTTTAGCTTCGATCATTGCAGACCTCGTAGGGTTATACGAATGTATATACGTGAATTGTTGATTTTGTCAAGTTGTGACCCGCAACCCTTGGGCATTCAAACTTGTCTGGTTCGCTCCTCAGCAATGCCCCCCGCCCTTCGAGGATCGGGAACTGCGCTTTTTCTCAATGAGCATTTGAGCCTCTTGCATCACCTGAGCATGAGGTGTTGCTGGCCTCGGATCATCCTGCGCTTCGCGCACCGATGCACGGAACCAGGCGGAATAGGCCTTATCAAGATCAACGGTCACAAAAATGATCCTCAAGGCCTTTGTCTAGAAGCTTAGCCAGTTCGTCGGGCATATCAGTGACCTCCAGCGCAACTCGCGTGCCGTGGCCAGTGGCAAGAGCCTTGACAAGATCACCAGTGCTGTGCGTTTGAATGCCGTCTTCAGATTTCTTCATTTTGGTGACCCGAACAATTCCTGTCTCAGAAAGAACGTACAGAACTTCTGCATATCTTCAAAGCTAAGCGAAGAAATTTTTCTACGTTTCCGCCGACCGCTGTGGAGCGATTCAAATATCTTCCTTTCTGGGGAAGCGGACTTTGAGTAACCGTGCGGCGAGCGGCGGCTTCGAGCCGATTGTGTTGAAAAACTCCGTTTTTGGCGAAAATCGAATAATTATTCGCCTTAAAGAGCGACCAACTTTTGGAGACGAGGGGGTCGGCCAATTTGGCCAGTGGCTGCTCCTGTGCCAGCGCTATGCCTCTCCCGGTCGATCTGTTCCGACTTTTGGGTTTAATGGGCCTCTGCCCAAAAATCACAGATCTCAAATTTCAGAGTTTTTCAACAAAATCAGCCCTTTTCAACTGTTGCTGCGCTGCCCTCCAAAGGCCGGAATCTGCGGATCTCTACATTCGGGGAAGCGTGTGCACTTTCGCGAGAGCAAGGTAGCTCCGCCGCACCCCTTCCGACACTTCGAGAGGCCGGACGTCTGATGGAGGGAGCGCAACCAGGGTGGAACGTTCCCTGGGCACTTGCCCCGATTGGCTATTAAGTACGGTTGTTAAAGAATTGCTGTCGAATTGAGCTTGGGCTGGAGTGAGAATGCGCACGCCGGAATGCGCACAAGCTCGCACGACGCTTTTTACGTCTCCGAGACAATCACAGCAGCAACCCGTACCGTATCAGGCGGTGATTTTTGCGGCCAAGGATCAAATTCCGTTCAGCGGCCTGCCACGCCGGGCCGATTATCGGCGCCGTGACAAAGAACCGGGCGAGGCCTTGGCAAAGCCACCGAACGGATTCACGGCTACGCGCCGATCTCATCGTGTTTCGTGAGGCATTCAGAGTGATCGCGCAGAACTTCCAGAACACGGCAATCCGCGGTGTTGCCGCCGCTGCATTCATGGACCATGCGCTCAAGCTCGGTCCGCAGCGCCTCCAGTCGCGCGATACGTTGTTCGACCTGAAGTAGCTGGCGCCGGGCAATCTGGTCAGCCTCATCGCAGGGCTTCTCCGGATCATCCGACAGGTCGAGAAGCTCCCGGATTGCCTCAAGCGTGAACCCGAGCTGACGGGCGTGGCGAATGAAGGCCAGCCGGTCAAGCCCGTCACCGTCATAGCGGCGCTGCCCGCCTTCGGTGCGGTCCGGTTCAAGCATGAGGCCTACTTGCTCATAGTACCGAATGGTTTGCACCTTGGTGCCAGTCTTTCGGGCCAATGTTCCGATGGTCAGCATCCGCATCTCCAATCTACAGTGACCATAGCTTATGATCGGTTTCTCGCCGAATGGCAAACCTGACTCTGCATTGTAGAGGACAATTCGTGTTTTGCGCGATTACGGGTTGAACCTCTACCTGCTGAAGGTCGTAACGAGTGCTCAGGAAAATGATGAACGAGGCGAATCGTTGAGTTTGAAGACCGTTAGATGGGTATTGTGGGGTGCTGCCGCGCTCGCTGCGGTTGGTTTGTATTTTGCGCCGTCCTGGCGTGAGAATTTTTCCGGCACACAAGGCGTTGGCGAGACCTCTGTGTTTCGCGCCGATTTCGAGCTTACCGACCATCAGGGAACGGTGCGCACAGACGAGGATTTCGCGGGAAAGTGGCTTTTGGTGTTTTTCGGCTTTACCAATTGCCCCGACATATGCCCGACCACGCTTGCCGAAGTCGCGACCGTCATGGACGATCTGGGGCCGCAGGCTGACCGGGTACAGCCGCTGTTCATTTCCGTGGACCCCGAGCGTGACACGCCAATTCAACTGGCCGATTTCGTGCCGCGCTTTCACCCGGCCATCATCGGCCTGACTGGAACGCCGGACCAGATCATGCGGACGGGTGCCTCCTTCAAGATCTACTATGAGAAAATCACCGAAGCGGCGGCACCTGACGGCTATACCATGGCCCATTCGTCGCAGCTTTTCCTGTTCGACCCGCAGGGCGGATATGTGAAGGCTTTCGCCTATGGTACCCCGGCCGAGGAAATCCTGGCCGATGTCGATGGGAGACTATGATGCCGACAAACCGCAATTCTTCGGAACATTGGCTGTTCGCCGCGTGGGTGCTGGCGCTGGTCTCCACCCTGGCCGTGTTGTTCATTGGCGAGGTTCTGGGCCAGACGCCCTGCGTGCTGTGCTGGTATCAGAGGGCGTTCATGTTTCCGCTTGCGGTGATCCTTGGAATTGCGGTGTGGCGGTTGGATATGAATATCTGGGTCTACGGCCTACCACTGGCACTGATCGGCGCGGCCATCGCGCTTTGGCACCTGGGGCTGTATTACGGGCTGATCGCTGAAAGCATCCAGCCCTGCACTGCCTCCGGCCCATCGTGCATTGACGAGGGCATGGTAATCCTCGGCCTGCCGATCCCGCTCTTGTCTCTCGGTGCCTTTGGCACCATCACAGCTTGCCTGCTGAAACTTGCAAACGGAAGAAAAACATGAACAAAAAACCGCTTTTGATCGCGACCCTCGCCCTTGCTGTCGCGGCCTTCGCGGTCGGTGCATGGTATGCCACCCGGCCCGCGCCAGTCGGCGACGGGCCAACCGCCATCGCCCAAGCCGACCGCCTGATCCGTGCCTACTCGCCTGTCTTGGGGCCGGAAGATGCCGCCGTCACTATTGTCGAATTCTTTGATCCGGCATGCGAGGCTTGTCGCGCCTTTCATCCGATCGTCAAGGACATCCTAGCGCAGTATCCCGAGGACGTTCGGGTTGTAATCCGCTATACGCCTTTCCATGGCGAGAGTTCCGAGGCCGCAATCCTCGCACTCGAAGCCGCGCGTATGCAGGGGATATATCTTCCCGTTATGGATGCCCTGATGACCAACCAAACCAGTTGGGCGAGACGTGGGCCTTCGGTTCCAGGCGCGGTCATGAGCATCGCCGGCGCTGCCGGATTGGATATCACAGCGGCTGAGTCACAGATGAAGATGCCTGACATCGTGGCAATTATGAACCAGGATCGAGCGGACGTTGAGACTATCGGTATCCGTCAGACGCCGACTTTCTTTGTCAACGGGAAGCCGCTTGAACCCTTTGGTGAAGTGACACTGCGCTCACTGGTCAAGTCAGAGGTCGAACGGGCTGAAGAAAACTGAGGAAGCAAATCCATGAAATCCATGTTTCAGATAATTGTAATGGCGACTCTGACTGCGATGGCCGGCCTTGCTTCTGCCGGACCGGAGGACATTGTCGTAGGCGACCCTTGGTCGCGCGCCTCGATCGGCACGTCGCGGCCCGGCGTCGCCTATATGACGATCCGCAATACCGGTGACTCGGCGATGACTCTGACCGGTCTCAGGACTGAAGTCGCGGCGATGCCGCAGGTGCACCGCACCGCGACCGACGACAGTGGTGTCAGCAGCATGGCCCCTGCGGGCGATATCGAGATCGCACCCGCAGGCACGGTCGCGCTGGAACCCGGCAGCCTGCATGCCATGCTGATGAAGCTGAACCGCCCATTGATCGAAGCGGAGAGCTATTCTCTAATCCTCATATTCGGGGATGGCAGTGAAGTTGCAGTGACCGTGCCGGTGCTTGGCGTGGGTGCGCGCGGGCCGGAGGAATGAATACGTGCGGCGTCTGACAATTCTCGCGGCGGCCGTTGTCGGTGCAGTGGCATTCACGCTGGTTCTGGGCTGGTGGCAGGTCGACGGGCCAGGGGCTGATACTGCTCGCGGTGCGCGGCCCCTTGCTCTTTCGAATATGGACTTTGCCCTGACCGATCATGAGGGCAACGATGTTGGCCCTCAATCCCTGCTCGGGCAACCGAGCCTGGTGTTTTTTGGCTTCACCTACTGTCCGGATGTCTGTCCGACGACGCTTGCAGACATATCGGGGTGGCTCGATGAATTGGGCGCTGACGCAGGGCGTCTAAACACCGTGTTCATAACCGTGGATCCAGAGCGGGACACGGTCGCGGCGATGGCCGAATATGTCGGCTATTTCCATGAGGCGATCCGCGGCTGGGCCGGGCCATTGCTCGAGATTGAGAGGGCCGTTGCCGGGTTTCGCGCATCGTTCGAGAAAGTACCGACCAGTGACGGCTATACGATAAACCATACGGCGAGCGTTTTTCTGTTTGATGCCGAGGGTCGCTTTGTCACGACGATCGATTATCACGAACCGCGTGAATTCGCAGTGCCCAAGATCCGGCGCGCGATGGGCGCCGACGGAGAAGGAGCAACATGAAGACCAGAGGCTTCCTGACGATCGCGACCGCGGCTTCCGCCGCGACGGGCGCAGCCTGGCTGGCGGCGACGGTGGTATTCCCGAGCGCGCCCGCGCCCGGCAGCTCACCCGTTGTCTGGGTATCGGCACCCGACAGACCCACGGCGCCACCGGCGAACACGTCCTTGCCACGAATAGCATCGCACGGCGACGAACCACCAGTCTTGACCGGAGTTCCCCGGCTGCCGGCGCGGCCCATGATAGCCGTGCTCCCGGATATTTCACTTGCGGAGCGCAACGACGAGGTTCTCTCGGTCTGGGAAGCCATAATCGCACCCGGCGACACGCTGGACAGGCTTCTGTCGCAGGCCGGGATCGAGGCTGGGACGCGGGCGGAGATCGCCGGGGCGGTCGGCGGTGAGTTTGATCTGCGCAAGATTCGTCCTGGCCACGGTATCAGAGTGGTGCAGGACGCAGCCGGGAACCTGAAAACCGTTGAACTTTTGGTGTCGGACGGTGTCCGGATTCGCGTCTCGAAATCGGACGGGCTGACGAGCGAAACGGTCAACCCCGAAACCCGTGTCGCGGAACGGTCCGGCGAAGTCTCTGTTGACGGATCAATTTTCGCCTCGCTTGACCAAGTCGGAGCACCGACCGGTTTCGCCGTCGACCTGTCCCGGATTCTGGGCGGCGTGATCGACTTTCGACGCGATCTGAAAGGGGAAGAAACGCTACGGCTGTTGTGGACCGAGCAACTGACGCCAAGCGGTACGCGCGTAGGCGAACCGCAACTGACCTATGCGTCGCTCGCGCTCGCCGACAATCTGTTCGAAGTTGTCCGGCCCGCAGATAACTCCGGCGCGGCGGCCATCTTCAGAGACGGCGAAGTTGTTCGCACCTTCTCGACCCCGGTTGAAGGGGCACGGCTGACCTCGGTATTCGGAATGCGTCGGCATCCGATCTACGGCGATTTTCGGATGCACACGGGCATGGATTTCGCGGCCTCTTACGGCACTCCGGTGCGCGCCACGGCAGCCGGACGTGTTGCGTTCATCGGCCGGAGGGGCGGCTATGGGCGGGTGGTCGAAATCGCACACGGGGCCAACACGGTCACGCGCTACACGCACCTGAGCGGTTTCGCCCAGGGACTGGCGATCGGCGACAGCGTCGATGCCGGCCAGATGATCGGCCGGGTCGGAGCCTCGGGGCTCGCGACGGGGCCTAACCTGCACTACGAGGTCCGGGTGAGCGGTCGGCCGGTGGACCCGGTGCGCGACGAGCGCCTTGCCGATCTGGATACTGTTGAATCCATGACCGACTTGAAGCGTCGGCTGATCGACTCCCGCCGCCGGATTGCCGAGGCAATAGGCACCGATGGACAGTCGGGCGTGCGGTCCACGCCTTCGACAGAACGCGAAGCAATATGATTTCTAGAAAGCCCCTTTTCATCGTGCTTTTGCCCCGCGCGGGCATCGGCGCCAAGGCTGGCTCAGGCCAGGCGTCTTGACGTGATAAGACCGATGCGTTCGGATGATGTCTGGCCCGACAGCAAAACGACGACCCAAAACGCCAGTCCGGTCAACTGATGCTTTATTATAGCGCGACATTCGGGCGCAGCGCAGGTTTTCACTTGAACCTAAAGCAGCTGGAGGTCGTAGAGGTGAAAATAACAATGTCGACACGATTCTACATTTCGATTGGAACAAGAGGAAATGATCATGAAAAAGCTTCTGATAACAGGCGGATTCATTCTCGGAATGGCGTCCACGGCGATGGCGCAACAGTCATCGCCCGTTATCGACGTTCTCAAGCAGGCGTCCTGTGGCTGCTGCGGCGGCTGGGTCGCGGCCATGCAGGAGGCTGGATACACCGTCAATGTGCGCGACGTCTCGGGCGATGAACTTTATGCCGCCAAGGAAGCCTCAGGGTTCTCCGATGATCTCTGGGCCTGCCATACTTCGACGGTTGCGGGATACACTGTCGAGGGCCACGTGCCAGCCCGCGAAATTGCCCGATTGCTTGAGGAACGCCCCGCAGCTTTGGGGATCGCCACTCCCGGCATGCCCACCGGGTCACCTGGTATGGATTACGGCACCGCGCGCGACGCCTTCGACGTGGTGTTGGTGGAGCTCGACAGCAGCCAGCAAATATTTGCGTCCTATCCTGGAAACTGAGGCTGCTTGCTTGCGATGAATGGCAGAAATTCGGAGTGGGCCGCCGGGAATGAACAGCGGATCTCGGTTGTGAGCGACCTGGGGCGGACTGTGCCGGTCGTTTGCAAGCTAGGTGGTGACTGTCCCTTGGCCATTGCGCTGCCAGACGCTTTGCGGTGATCGTGGAATTCGATCCGTTCGGCCCGGCTCTGTCCCCGATCGTGCTTGCGTTGACCGCTGGATTGGTCTGGCTCTACATGCGCGGTGCAAATCGGCCGCGGCTGGTGCGCGAGCGTGTCGGTCTCATCCGGCATACGCTGTTTGCTGCCGGAGCGTCGCTGCTGGTCCTTGCGTTTGTTGGTCCTCTTGCAACTTTCGTGCCCCGCCTGTTCGCGGCGCATCAGGTGCAGCACCTGTTGATCCGACTTCTCGGCCCGATGTTAATCGTTCTGGCCCATCCGCGGCCGGTCCTGCTTGCGGGGCTCCCGCCCGGGATGCGGCGCGGGCTACGGCAGGTCTTGAGCCGCCCTGCCCTCAGCATGTTGATGCGCATCGTGACACGGCTCGACGTCAGCTTCGCATTGCTGATCGGTGCACTCTATGTCTGGCAAGTCCCTGCGCTGCACAACGCTGCCCTCGCCATGCCGCCGCTTGCACTGGCAGCACACCTGGGCATGACGCTGGCGGGACTGAACTTCTTTGCTGTTGTTCTCGACCGGCGTGACGCTCCGGAGGGCGCGACACAGAGCCTGCGCCTGCTCGCGCTGGTCGGGGTGATCCTGTCGAACATCCTGCTTGGCTCGCTCACGACAATGAAGGAGACCGTGCTTTATACGGGCTATGACATCGCCGGGCGGCTTTGGGGCATCACACCTCTGGCCGATGAAACGACCGGCGGCTACACGATCTGGGTGCCCTCCTCATTTGTCATCATCGCGGCGATCATTCTGGTCTTTAACGGTTGGAACGCGGCCGAGGTCCGGCGTTGGAATGCCCGCAACGACTGGACGGGATCGAACGCCGCTGCGCTGGAATTTCCCGAGACGGCCTCTGAGCAGCGCCTCAAGACCACCGAACCCAATCGCCGCATGGGTCGCACGCTTGCGCTGATCTCGGCGGCGATGTTTGCGACGGTGATGATCACCGGCGCGACGATCATCTATGCGCTTTAACCTACCGGAGTTTGACGTGGCGACTGTTTCAACCCATTCCGGTGGTCCGGCACCCACACGCAGATGGGCTCTTGCGCTGATTGCTGTTGCACTGGCGCCGGGCACCGCGCTGGCACATGGCGGCGAGGGTCTGGCCGAGGAAGCGGCCTGGTCGGCCTGGAGCCTGACGCCCGAAATCAGCGGCCCGATCCTGCTGATCCTCGCGGTTTATGTGCGCGGCGCAGTCCGGCGCAGATCGGTAAAGCAGCCGGTTTCCGCCCTACGGCATACGCTCTTCTTGGCAGGCATCCTTGCACTCTTTCTGTCGTTGCAATCGCCGATCGACCCGATGGGCGAGCGGCTGTTTCTTGCACACCAGACCCAGCATCTGCTTTTACGCATGATCGGTCCGATGCTGGTCGTTCTGGCCCGTCCACAGGCGGTGCTGCTTGCCGGTCTGCCCGAGGCGCTGCGCAGGCGCGTGGTGGCGCCGCTCATGGCCCAAGGTCCGGCGTCGCGCCTGTATCGCTTTCTGACCCGGCCTTTCATGGCGTTCGTTCTGTTCATCCTTTCGCTCTATTTCTGGCAGATCCCATCGGTTCACAATGTTGCGCTGCTCGATCCGCTGATCCACTGGGCGATGCATCTGACGATGCTGGCGGCGGGTTTCCTGTTTTTCGCGATGATCTTCGGCAGGCGCGACGGGCCGACCGATCCGTCGCATTTCCTGCGCATCGTGCTGCTGTTCGCCGGGATCATCGCCAATATCCTTCTCGGTGCGATCACGGTCTTCAAGACACGGGTTCTTTACACCGCCTACGACATTGAAGGGCGGCTCTTCGGCATTGCACCGCTGACGGACGAAACGACGGGCGGTTTCGTGCTTTGGGTGCCCGCGAGCATGATGACGATCATTGCAATCATCGTCGTCGTTTATGACTGGAATCTCACCGAGACCCGGCGCCTTCGCCGAGGGCACGGGATCTCCGGGCCGGACCATGCGGATGCAGTTGTCGCGGGCCTGGACGCAGGCGAGCGAACGCGCGTAGCGGCGTCAAGCAGTCGTCTTGGCCTGCTGCTCGGCCTTGCCGCCCTGACCATGTTCGGCCTGATTATCGGAACGGGCGTTTTCGTTGTTTCTCTTGGTTGAACGCGCGCGAATCCGAAAACGGCGGGGAGCGCCACATAATCCGAAGATTCCGCTTGCACCTACAGTTGCTGGAGGTTGCAGATTGTCACGAGAGTTGCGAATCCGGCGTTGGGCAGGACAGCGCATACGACAAATGAAAGGTAGATCGATGAAAACGGGTCTTATGTGGGTCACTGCCGGTATCATACTGGCGTTCATGGGGTTTTCTGCCAACGCTCAGCAGACCACCGCCGACGGCGATCTGGTTGTTGAAAGAGCCTGGACCCAGGCAACCGATGCCGACAATAGCTCTGCTGCGATATACTTCACGTTGCGCAATACCGGGCAGGCGACTATCGATCTGATCGGCGCGCGCACGCAGCGCGCATCTATCGAAGTATTACACAAGACCGAATTCGACACGACGGGTACCGCCCGGATGAGCGCCGTGCCAGAGCTTAGAGGCGCATTGGGCGAAACGCTGAAACTTGAACCTGGCGGCATGCATGTGATGCTGATCGATCTCGAAATGCCACTTGTCGAGGGCGAAACGCTGCCGCTACGGCTGGAATTCTACGACGGCGACGACATAACCATCGATGTTCCGATCCTTGCCGCCGACGCCAACGGGCCGCAAGAATGATGAAAAGTTCATTGAGAAGCACATCGGTATGCTGCGCTCTTCCGCGTGCGGATCATGTGGGCTTTGACCAAGCATGCGGATGATGTCACCTAAATATTTGGGGCTGTCCGCTGTTGTCGCGGCACTTGCCGCCGATCAGATCAGCAAGGCAATCGTCCTCGCCAACAGGAGCGTCCTGGCGGACGGAATTCCGGTGTTTCCCGGCTTCAACCTGGTCTATCTGCGCAACGACGGCGTCACCTTCGGCCTGCTGGGCGGCGTACCGTGGTGGGCGCTTTCGGCGCTTGCCCTCGGCATCGTTGCCTGGCTAACAATCCTGCTTATGCGGGCGCAAAGTCGGCTGGAAGCGGTTTCTTGTGGGCTGATCATCGGTGGCGCACTTGGGAATGTGGCCGATCGCCTGCGTTTCGGCGCAGTGACGGATTTTCTGGATTTCTACGCAGGCGGTTGGCACTGGCCTGCGTTTAATCTCTCGGACGTCGCCGTGGTCAGCGGGGTCGCTCTGCTGCTTGTGTCCGAATATCGCGCATCAAGAAGACCGCACCGGCGCGAAGGCTGACCGCGGTCAGTCGTGGCCATAGATTGCCGCGCCCGGATGCGGGTGATCGGGATGTTCGAATTCCAAGGTCGAATGCTGGATGCCGAATTCCTCTGCCAGCAGTCCCTTGATGTCGCTCTTGAGCGCCTCCAGCCGGTCCCAATGGTCGCGCGCGACAACGACATGGGCGTCCAGAGAAATCCGTTCCTCGTCGACTTGCCAGAAATGAACCCGGTGCATGTCTTCAACGCCCTGAACACCCAGAACCGCGGCAATCAGCGCCTCGTTTTCGATCTCCGGCGGGCTGGCCAGCATCAGCAGGCGCACGGTGCCGCCGATCTCGGTGAAGGCAAGATAGAGGATGTAGACGGCAATGCCGATGGTGATCGCCGGATCGATCCAGCGCATGTCGTAAAGCAGGATCAGCGAGCCGCCGATGATGACCGCGACCGAGGATAGCGCGTCCGAGAGATTGTGCAGGAACAGGGCGCGGATGTTCACGCTGCCCTTTTGCATCGAATATGTCAGCATGGCCGTGAGTGTATCGACGACCAGCGCCACACCGCCCAGGATCACCACCCACCAGCCCAGAACCTCGGGCGGGTCGATCATCCGCATCGCACCCTCGTAGATCAGATAAAGCCCGATCACGATCAGCGTGGTATAGTTGATCAGCGCGGCGACGATCTCGATCCGTTGATAGCCAAAGGTCATCTTGTCGTCGGCGGGGCGGCGCGAGATTTTTCGCGCGCCGAAGGCGATGACCAAAGCAGCCATATCCGAGAAATTGTGGATGGCATCGGCGATCAGCGCCAGCGACCCGGCGAAAATCCCGCCAGCGATCTGCGCCACGGTCAGAATACCGTTCGCCCAGATCGCGATGGCAACGCGCCGGTCACCGGACGCCGGGTCTATATGTGTGTGGCCGGAGCCGTGATCATGTGGCATTGGAGACCTCTTCGCTATGTCCTGCGCCTATCTTCGGCCATGTCCGTTGTTGAGAGCGGGCCACGATTTCCGGAACCCGCCCCATCTCTGTGCCACTGTCGTGGACCGTGTCTAGTCGAAGATTTCCATCAGCCAGGACTTGCGACGGTGGCCCCCATGTTTGCCGTAGCTGCCGTGTTTGCCATGTTTGCCGTGACCACCATAGTAGCCCCGATCATCGTCATGGCCGCGCCGGTCGCGTTCCCGCTCGCGCGGCGGCGGCATTTCGGTCGCACTGCGTTCGATAATCTTGTCCAGTTCTCCCCGGTCGAGCCAGACCCCGCGGCACTGCGGGCAGAAATCAATCTCCACCCCCTGCCGGTCGGCCATGCTCAAGGGCACGTCGCAGACCGGGCACATCATCCTGCCTTTCGCATTCATGTTGTTATCGGGCTCCTCTCCCGGTTCCTTCAGTTCAATGACCATGCGCCAGCCCCCCCTTCGCCATGGGGTCGCCAGCCCGCACGCCACCTTTCGGCGCGCTGCTGTCGGCCTTCCCGTTCAGAAGCCGCAGCGCGTTCATCACCACCAGAAGCGACACGCCGACATCGGCCGCAATCGCGCCCCACATGGTGGCCATGCCAAAGGCCGTGAGCCCGACAAATACCGCCTTGGTCGCCAGCGACAGGCCGATGTTCTGGCGGATGATCCACATGGTGCGGCGCGAATGGCCGATCAGCCAAGGCACCTTGCCGATATCGTCGGTCATCAGCGCGATGTCGGCGGTTTCAACCGCCGCATCCGAACCGATGGCCCCCATAGCGATGCCGAAATGCGCCCGCGCCATGGCCGGCGCGTCGTTCACCCCGTCGCCAATCATCGCCACCATGTCGTGGCTGGCCACCAGTTCCTCGATCGCCGTCACCTTGTCTTCGGGCAGAAGCTCGGCGCGCACCTCGTCGATGCCAACCTCAGCCGCGACAGCGCGTGCCGTGCGTTCATTGTCGCCGGTCAGCATGATGATGGACTTCACCCCCTGCGCGTGCAGGCGCGCGACGATGCCGCGGGCATCCGCCCGAATACGGTCGCGCAACTCCAGCACGCCCAGCAACCTCTGACCATCGCCAACGGCGACCAACGTGCTACCCGCACCTTCGATACGTGCGCGCAACTCCTCGGGCAGCGTGCCGTCGAGGCCCTTCTCGGCAGCAAAACGGTCGGACCCCAGCCAGACCGCCCGCCCGCCGAACTTGCCTTCCACGCCGCGCCCCGGGACAGTGCTGGTGTCCTGTGCTGCATCACCACCAAGGCCGACAACTTGCGCCCGCGCCAAGATCGCCCGCGCCAGCGGGTGCGAGGATCGCGCCTCGAGCGCCGCCGCAACTTCGAGCAGCTCCCGTTCGGATGTGTCACCCAGCGGATGCACCGAGGCGACCTCGGGGGCGCCTTCGGTGATGGTGCCGGTCTTGTCCATAGCCAGGGCCGTTGTCCGCCCCGGCGCCTCAACATAGGCACCGCCCTTGATCAGCACGCCGTTACGTGCCGATGACGCAAGGGCTGCAACAATCGAAACCGGAGTCGAGATCACCAGCGCACAGGGGCAGGCGATCACCAACAACACCAGCGCGTTGTAGAACCAGTAATCCCAGGCGCCGCCGACCAGAAGCGGCGGCAGCAGCGCGATGGCAATCGCCAGAACCATCACAATCGGCGTGTAGATGCGGGCGAACTTGGCCACCCATTGTTCAACATTGGCACGCCGCGAATGCGCGTCGCTGACCATGCGGATGATCCGCGACAGCACCGTGTCCGAGGCCGGTTTGCTTGCCTTCACCGTGAGCGTACCCACGCCGTTGATCGTGCCGGCATAGACCTCGTCGCCCGGCTCTTTCGTCACCTCTGCACTCTCGCCGGTAATCGGTGCCTGGTTGACGGCGCCGATCCCGTCCACCACATCGCCGTCAAGCGGGATGCGGTCGCCACCGCGCACCACAAATCGGTCGCCGACGGCAACCTGTGCGGCCAGCACGTCCTCTTCGGTGCCGTCATCGCGGATCACCCGCGCCGAGGGCGGCGCAAGATCAAGCAATGCCGCCACCGCATTGCGCGCCCGCCCCACGCTCCAGCTTTCGAGATAGAGCGACAGCGAGAAGAAGAAGGCCACAGTCGCCGCCTCGAAATATTCGCCCAGAAAGATGGCGCCGGTCACGGCCACGATCATCAACAGGTTCATATCAGGCGACAACCGCCGCGCCGACGACCATGCTTTGGGTGCGACCAGCCAGGCGCCAAAAACAATGGCCGCCAGAAACAAAAGGCTCTCGACCAGCGGCATCGCCGCTTCGCCATGCCCCCCAAAAAGCCCGATCGCACCCTGAATTCCGGTTTCGACGACATGATAGCCAAAACCCACCGCCCAGAACCCACCGGAAAGCGCGGTGAAAAGCTTTTGCCGCCTCAGATGCGCAGCCTGCGCCTTTGCGGCACCTTCGGCGTCCCAGAGGCTGGCACTCATCCCGGTCGAACCGATCAGCTTGATGATCTTGTCCTCGCCAAGCGCCTTGCCGGTATCAAGCACCGTCATTCGGCCATTGATCACATCAAAGGCCAGATGCTCTTCGCCGCCGACCTCGGGGCCCAGCACCTTGTTCAGGATAGCTACCTCTTCAACGCAATCCAGCCCGTTCACGCGGAAGCTGCGACCGTTTGCGTCGACATCGCCAACGGGGCCGATATCGCCGCACATCGCACCGTCGCCCGCGCCGCAGCCGCCCGGGTCGTCGTGTTTGTGGTCATGCTTATGATCGTGTTTGTGTCCGTCATGCGGCATCGGTCTCTCCCTGAGCGAATCATTTATCGGGAAACAAGATAGGAGCTACAGCAACTAGAGGATCAAGGGGCCGATGTGACGTCTCCGGAACTTTTCTTACGCCCTGCTCCTCTTTCCCGAGCGCCAACGCCAATTTGCGGACGACGCCTGCGTCGGGTGGGCAGTGTCATGTGGCACGGCATTCGCCCGGGCAGTTGCGGCTGATCGACGATGCCGTTCGCAGTCTCGAGAATCGCTCAACATTTTTAAAAATCACGTCGCGAAGCGCGGACACCGGCCGTCCAGCCACCCGGCTCGAACGGCAGCAGGGTCCGCCCTCGTTACGTCGATCCCGGTTGCAGCGAAATGGCGGTGTGAATTTCATGTCTCAGACTGGCTTCGAATGTCCGGTCTGGCGACATCGGCTGCAACGCAGCAATGAGTGTGCCGCACGCGCGAGCAGATGCTGCGTCAGCAAACACCCAGAAGGGCAACGGCGGCAAAGTCCGCGGAGCAGACGTCTGTGCAGATGCAGCGAACGTCAACTTAGGCACCCTGCCCTGCAAAAAACTCCGCCAACACCACACTGCCCTCAGCTATTTCGCGACTGATGAGCTTTGATCCCGCCAGTGACGCCTTTGAAAGCCGCACAAGGCTGCCGGTCTCCTCAATTCGGTAGCAGCGCCGTTTTTGACGCCCGCGCCGATAATGGGTCGCGGTGACGACCTGACAGGTGCTGCCATCGCTAAGTGTCACAGGGGATGCGAGCATGATCTTGTCACCCTCTGCATAGTCAGGGATCGCGGCCCAGTCCCGACACCGCTGC
>TARA_R110002051_G_scaffold104225_1_pt1 | contig 15631 bp, 16 predicted proteins | sample TARA_R110002051 | Tara Oceans TARA_R110002051 (sample SAMEA4397023) | marine metagenome | biome: Polar Biome; feature: [MES] marine water layer (ENVO:01000295) within the mesopelagic zone...; material: water (ENVO:00002006), including particulate matter (ENVO:01000060) such...
ACTGCCGCTGACGGCAACAGAGTTTCGCCTTCTGGTCTGTTTTGTCCGATCTCCTTTCAAGACGTTCGAAAGAGCATCGTTGTTGGACGCCTGTATGCCCGAAAGTGATGCCCTGGATCGAACCGTTGATACGCATATTGGCAATCTGAGGCGAAAGCTGGCGAATGGTGGCCAGGAGGGCTACATCGTCGCAGTGCGAGGTATAGGATATCGTTTCGCGAGGTCGACTAGTGTCTAGACCGGCCCTCTCAACAATGACAGCCGCGCTGGTATCTGTCATTCAACTCGTATCAATCGCGTTACTCTACGTCTTGGTTGATTACTACATCGACCATGCTGAAGTCGCTGCACTGGATGCGCTGCCGCCTGATGCGAGAAGCGCTTGGGTGAGCATCAATAACGGCGAGGTCCCCGATGCAAAGGCTCTCGCAGCACTGGCGCCACTTTATCCGCAACTGGAGGAAGCCACGGAAGCGTCACCTGTCGAGGGTGTACTGGGTGTCGGCTTTGTGTTGATCGTCTTCACAAGCGGGATCGGGGTGGTCCTGGCTTATCGGCTCGTGGCACCACTGACCCGCCTGACTGCGGCTGCGGAAAAGATCGGGCAAGGCGATTTTCAGGTCACTGTAGAACCGGGTGCAACCAAGGAAGTGGAAACACTTGCGATAACGATCAATCGCATGGCCAGCGAGTTGCTCGCCCTGGAGACCCGCCTGAAATTCAACACGCGGGCGGTTGCCCACGAATTGCGTACGCCCCTGACCGTGCTGCAGGGCAATCTGCAAGGCATGACCGACGGTGTAATTCCTGCCAGCGAAGAACAATTGCGGGCTCTGCTGGTGCAGACACTGGGCATGTCCCGTCTCGTGGACCAGCTGAACACACTGTCATTGGCAGGCACCATCGACTTTGTCACGGCAACCACCACAACCGACCTGGCTTTGCATGTGTCCGAGACGGTGACCCTGTTCCAGACCTCCGCGGGCGATGCCTTCGATTTCCGAACCTACCTTCAGCCCGCACCGGCAAAGATCGATCCGGACCGTTTCCGCCAGGCTCTCCTCGCTCTGCTCGAAAACGCGCGTCGATACGCGGGCAATTGCGGTCCAATCGATGTCCATACCGGTTTGGATGAAGCCGGGCGGTCATTCATGTCCGTTCAAGACAAAGGTCCAGGACTACCGGACTCTGTGCAGCACTCCTCCTTCGATATGTTCTGGCGAAGCGAGGGGCTTAACGGTCGTGGTCTCAGCGGTTCGGGTCTTGGCCTTACGGTGGTCAAGGCTATTGCCGAAGGCCACAATGCGCGCTTGGAGGTCGGAAACAACCCTGGCGGAGGTGCCTACGCCAGGATCACATTCTAGGTCTCGTAGGCGGCGCGCAGATGACGTGAGGGTTTCGGGCCGGAACGACTGCTTCTGGGCCGACTGGCGTCACGAACGTTTACGACTAGCTTGTCCAAGGAACACAGCCCGGGGCACGATATCTATGAAGCGCACCCTCGGCCGCCGTCGTGTTTTTGAACATTTGGGAAAGGCGTAGCTACGTCGGCGAGCGTCACCCCCGCAAACCTCTTTCGCAAAAGCTCTTCTGCCTCGTCGAAAACGTCCTTCAGCGTTCCGTTGACCGCCTGCTCGATGGGACATCCCGGCATGTCGTAGGCTGGTCCAACCGCGAAAATGGAAGGCTCTCCAACGGCACGATAGATGTCCAGTAGTGTCAGTTCCTCAAGAGGACGAGCCAGTGTCCAGCCGCCGCCGTGTCCTTTTATGGAGGTGACATAGCCTTCGTCGCGCAGCCCTGCCATGGTGCGCCGGATCACCACAGGGTTTGCGTCCAGCATCTGCGCGATCATCTCGGATGTCATCGCACCATCGTGCCGCCCCATGTGTATTAAGACATGCAGCATCCGCGAAAGCCGACTGTCTTGCCTCATTCCTTGTCCCTTCAATCGCTCGTCCAAAATCAATAGCACGATCCGCCATCATGACACAACCGAGGTGTCATGACTGTTGACACCTCGCAATCATGACACTTATGTTGTTGCGAGAATCAGGAGAATGTTCATGAGCGACACGATCTACGACGTCATCATCATCGGCGGGAGTTACGCGGGCCTATCGGCGGCGCTTCAACTGGGCCGCGCTCGTCGCAAGGTCCTCGTCATAGACGAAGGCCTCAGGCGCAACCGGTTCGCGTCGCACTCGCATGGCTTTCTCACTCAGGATGGTGTCGATCCCGCTGTTATAGCGGCCGAAGCGCGTGCTCAGGTGATGAAGTACAGCACAGTGGACTGGGTTTCGGGCCGGGCGGATTCGGCACAGCGGAACGAGGAGGCGACCTCAGGAGCGACTATCTTCGACGTCATGGTTGGAACCGTCCGCTACAGGTCGCGCCGCCTGATCCTAGCCCTGGGCGTGCGCGACGTCCTCCCCGAGATCAAAGGGTTGAAGGAGCGCTGGGGTAGAAGCGTGTTCCACTGCCCCTACTGCCATGGCTACGAGTTGAACCAAGGCAGGATCGGCGTCATCGCTGGCTCAGAACTTTCCATGCATCATGCGCTGATGCTTCCTGATTGGGGTCCGACAACTCTCCTCCTAAACCGGGCATTCGAGCCGGACGCGGATCAACTTGCGGCTCTCGAAGCTCGTTGCGTGGTTATCGACCGTAGTCCTGTGGAGGCTATAAGAGGTCATGCCGATGTGCAGCTTGCGGACGGCCGGTCGCTCTCCTTCTCCGGTTTGTTCGCGCTCGCTCCCTTCGAAGTCTCAACATCAATCCCGGAGCAGCTCGGCCTCGACATGGAACAGGGCCCCCTCGGCTCCACCATCAAGACGGATGCAGTGAAGGAGACCAGCATGCCTGGCGTCTTCGTGTGCGGGGACGCCGCGCGACCAATGGCGTCCGTTGCCTTGGCTGTCGGCGATGGAAACCTCGCAGGCGTAAGCGCTCATCGGTCGTTGATGTTCGGGACCATCCAGCATGGGTAAGTTCGACGGACAACAGGTCGGGTACATCGACGGTGCAAGACGGAATGTTCCCGGTCTGGATGCCCTTCACCGGATGACGGGGCTTCTCCTGGCAGAACACGTCCCACCGAATGGACGGGTGCTTGTTGTTGGAGCAGGTGGCGGCCTTGAGCTGAAAGCGCTGGCGGATCAGCATCCAGATTGGTCGTTCGACGGTGTCGATCCGTCAGCCGACATGTTGGAACTTGCAAGAGAAACGGCGGCCAGCACCGCAGATCGTATCGTACTTCACCATGGTGACGTGGGCGCTGCACCTGCTGGTCCGTTCGATGGAGCCGTCTGCCTTCTGGTGTTCCACCACATTTCGGTGGAGGAAAGGAAGGTGACCCTCAATGGGGTTCGCCAACGTCTTCGCCCTGGATCACCATTCGTCCTTGCTCATCTCAGCGTCGCAATGAGCGAACCGGATCACACGCTCTGGGTAAACAGGCACATTAAGTTCGGGGCCATGGCAGAGCTGGATGCCGATAAGCAAGAAGCCGCCAGGATCGGCATGAAAGAACGCCTTGTCGTTATGTTCCCAGAGGAAGAGGAAGCACACCTGAAGGAAGCGGGCTTTACCGGGATCATGCAGTTCTACCACGCCTTCAGCTTCCGGGGCTGGGTGGCGTATGCGTAATCGGCCGCACCCAGTATCCTCAGCGATCCAGGTGGCATGACTGCGTCGCGCCAAATGCGGACATCCCTCGGAATAGTTGGCACAATGCTTACAAGGCATCCTGGATATCGAAGCGGACGATCTTGCCGCCTTCCATGCGGAAGATGTGTGTCACTGTCTTGTCCTTTAGGCCATGGATTTGTCCCTCCAGCGGCTGACCGTTGAGGTCGAACACCGACTGGATCACCTCGACAGCCACGACGCCATCCTCGCTATCGTCAAATGCGACCGGCTCGACAAATGGACTGACCACAGCCCACTGACGTGTCCAATAGTCGCGCACGCCCTTGCGTCCGTGAACATGATCGCCATCCATGCCATTGGCCCAGGCAACATCCTCTGCAAGCGTGGCGAGGACACCATCAATGTCTCTAGCATTGAAGCTTTGATAGATAGATTTGATCATTTGAACGTCATTTTTCGACATATCGTTCTCAATCTGTGTTGAAAGAGTTTCTGGGGCGGGCCGAAGCGATCTTGCCAAAACCGCTCATGCTTTATACATACGTGCATATGTATTTCGTGGTCAAGCGTGAGAAAAGGGCGAGCGGAATGGATGAAGACGTACTTTCGACGCCGGGACATCTCATCAGTCTGGCAGCGCGGGGGTTCGTCCGCATGAGCGAGGCACGCTTGAAACCGCTCGGCTTCGGTGTTGGCCAGTTGCCCGTACTGGTCGCATTGCAAAATGGCAAAGCGAGCACGCAACGCGACCTCGCCCGCTTCGCCAGGATCGAGCAACCGCCCATGGCGCAAATGCTCGCGCGCATGGAGAGGGATGGCTTGATCGAACGGACACGCGACCCGGCGGACGGTCGCAGCAGCCGTATCGTGTTGACGAAGGCTGCACAGCAACGCATGCCTGAGGCAATAACAGCCTTGTTCGGAGGCAATCGCGAGGCATTGGTCGGTTTCACGGATTCAGAAGCGTTACAGCTTGTCGATCTACTGACCCGGCTGATAGAAAATCTGGATCAAATTTCGAGCGCAGACGCTGCGTTAGGCGATTCACGCGTTTTGTAACGAAGACGAAGCCGCGACCGGCGAATGACCGGTCCGGGCCAATACCGGACACCTCCGCTGTGCCCGCCCTCCCTCACACCCTTGCGCAAAACGCATCCAGCCCCGCCAGCTTCACCACGCCCTCCTCCACCGCGACCTCGAAGCCCGGCATCGCGATCGGCAGGCAGGATTTCATCGTCGTCGGCAGGGCGAAATCCTGCGGCTCGCGGGTCAGGTTGAAGACGAAGAGCAGCCGCTCGTTGTTCTTTTCACGGATGAAGACGAGCAGATCATGGTTGTGGGTGTCGACGAAGGTGAGGTCGCCGTCGAAGAGCGGCGGATGCGCCTTGCGGAAGGCAAGCGTCGCCCGGTAGTGGTTCAGCACCGACTGCGGGTCGTGCTCCTGCGTATCGACGGCGGCGGCGGCATGCTCCGGCGGCACCGGCAGCCAGGACCGTCCGGCGGTGGTGAAGCCCGCGTGGTCCTGCTCGGCGTCCCAGGGCATCGGCGTGCGGCATCCGTCGCGACCCTTGAAGGCCGGCCAGAAGCGGATGCCGTAGGGGTCGGTCAGATCCTCGAAGGCAAGCTCCGCCTCCGTCAGCCCCAGCTCCTCGCCCTGGTAGAGGCAGATCGAGCCGCGCAGGGTCGCCAGCACGCTGATCGACAGCTTCGCCACCCGTTCGCGCTCCTCCGGCGTCTCGGCAAACCGCGTCACATGCCGCACCACGTCGTGGTTGGAAAAGGCCCAGCAGACCCAGCCGTTCGTCACCGTGTCCTGGAAGGTGGAGACGACACGGCGGATGAAGCCGGCCGAAAACGCCGGCCCCAGGAGGTCGAAGGTGTAGCACATGTGCAGCTTGTCGTTGCCGCTCGTGTAGATCGCCAGCGTCGTCAGCGAGCGCGGCCCGTCGCCGATCTCGCCCACCGTCGCGCGGTTGTCGTAGCTGTCGAGCAGCGCCCGCAGCCGCTTCAGGAAGTCGATGTTCTCCGGCTGGCTCTTGTCGTAGAGGTGGTTCTGCATCGAATAGGGATTGGTGTCGGACTCCAGCCCCCCCGTTTCCGCATCGTAGAGGATCGGCGGATTGTCGCGCAGCTGCTTGTCGTGGAAATAGTAGTTGGCGGTATCCAGCCGGAAGCCGTCGACGCCGCGGTCGAGCCAGAAGCGCACCGTATCGAGAACCGCCGCCTGCACATCGGGGTTGTGGAAATTGAGGTCAGGCTGCGAGGTCAGGAAGTTGTGCATGTAGTACTGCTTGCGCACGCCGTCCCATTCCCAGCCCGGCCCGCCGAAGATCGACAGCCAGTTGTTGGGCGCCGTCCCATCCGGCTTCGGATCCGCCCAGACATACCAGTCGGCGCGCCCGTTGCTGCGGCTGGTGCGGCTTTCGATGAACCACGGGTGCTTGTCGGAGGTGTGGCTGATCACCTGGTCGATGATCACCTTCAGCCCCAGCCGGTGCGCCTCCGCCATCATCACGTCGAAGTCGGCCAGCGCCCCGAACATCGGATCGACGTTGCAGTAGTCGGAGACGTCGTAGCCCATGTCGGCCATCGGCGAGGTGAAGAAGGGCGACAGCCAGATGGCGTCGACGCCGAGCGAGGCGATATGCGGCAACCGCTCGGTGATCCCCTTCAGGTCGCCGATCCCGTCGCCATTGGTGTCCTGGAACGAGCGCGGATAGACTTGATAGATGACCGCCCCGCGCCACCAGTTGGCATCATCCACCCTGCCCGTCTCCACAGCCATGTCCGTCTCCTGTTCAAGCGTTGCGACGCGTAACCTAAAGCCGCCGTTCCAAAAGACAATCGCATTCCGCTGCGGCGTACCGCACAGGCGTGGCCGAGCTTGCCTTGCCGCGCACTTCCGCCTATTGCGACTTGAAACACGGGATCAGGGAGAATGCGCGTGCCGGGTCGGTTGCTGTCCATCGGAGAATGCATGGTCGAACTGTCGCAGGCGGGCGAAGGCCTGCTGCGGCCCGGTTTTGCCGGCGATACCTTCAACACCGCCTGGTATGCCCGCGCCTGCCTTCCCGCCGACTGGAACGTCGATTACCTGACGGCGCTCGGCGATGATCCGATGTCGTCGGAAATGCTGACCTTCATGGAAAATGCCGGGATCGGCACAGATGCGATCCGCCGCATCCCCGGCAAGACGCCGGGCCTCTACCTCATTACGCTGCGGAACGGCGAGCGCACCTTCAGCTACTGGCGCGACACGGCCGCTGCCCGCCGGCTCGCCGACGATGCCGACCACCTGCGCCGACAGATCGAATCGGCCGACATCGTCTATTTCTCCGGCATCACGCTCGGCATTCTCACCCCGGAGGCCAATGACACGCTGCTGTCGGAGCTGCGCCGCGCCAAGGCCGCCGGCAAGCGCGTCGCGTTCGATCCGAACGTGCGCCCGCGCCTCTGGGCCGACCGCGACACGATGCTGAAGACGATCAGCGACGGCGCCCGTGCCGCCACGCTGGTGCTGCCGAGCTTCGACGACGAGACCACCCATTTCGACGATCGCACCGTCAACGACACCATCGACCGCTATCACGGCCTCGGCGTCGAGGGCGTCGTCGTCAAGAACGGCGAGCACGGCGCCACCCTGAGCTTCGGCGGTGCCACAAGCTATGTGCCGGCAGTGCAGGCGCCGGAGGTGGTCGATACCACCAGCGCCGGCGACAGCTTCAACGGCGGCTTCCTGTCGCGCCTGGTGCGCGGCGCGGCGCCGGAGGATGCCGCGGAATACGGCGCCGCCGTCGCGTCCATCGTCATCCGCCACCATGGCGCGCTGATCAGCCCGGCGCTGCTGCCCAGCTGACCGGATGCGGGTGCCGGCAAGGGGAAATCGTCGGTCTTGCCGGCCTCTCCCCGGCTGACATCACCCTGTAACATAATCTTCCGATACCATTCCCGACGTCCGCGGTGCCGACAACCGAGTCGCTCGCATCCGGATCGCCGGGGTGGGACCATGAACAAGATCACCATCGTCACGGATGCCTGGTATCCTCAGGTCAATGGCGTCGTCCGCTCGATCCAGAACACCAACCGCGAGCTGGAGCGAATGGGGATCGACGTGGCCATGGTCACGCCCCAGTCCTTCCGCAACATTCCCTGCCCCACCTATCCGGAAATCCGCCTCTCGGTCGCCACCTACTGGCAGGTCGCCCGCGAGATCGAGGCCTCCAAGCCGGATGCCGTCCACATCGCCACCGAAGGGCCGCTCGGGCTTCTGGCACGGCGCTGGTGCCTCAAGAACCGGGTTCCCTTCTCGACCAGCTACCACACCCGTTTCCCGGAATATGTCGCCGCCCGCTTCCCCGTCCCGATCCGCTGGATGCAGGCCTTCGTGCGCTGGTTCCACAATGCCGGCAACGGCTGCATGGTCGCGACCGCCAGCCTCGAGCGCGAACTAGCCAAGCTCGGCTTGCGCAACCTCCTGCGCTGGAGCCGAGGCATCGACCAGAGCATGTTCCATCCGAGGCCGCTGGAGGAAAAGCCCTTCGGCCTGCCGCGCCCGATCTTCCTGACGGTCGGCCGCGTCTCGGTGGAAAAGAACCTGCCCGCCTTCCTCGATCTCAAGCTGCCCGGATCCAAGGTGGTCGTCGGCGACGGACCGGCCATGGCCGATCTGGCGCGCCGCTACCCGGACGTCCTTTTCACCGGCCTGCAGACCGGCAAGGACCTGGCCGACATCTATGCCCAGGCCGACGTCTTCGTCTTCCCGTCGCGCACCGACACCTTCGGCAACACCATCCTGGAAGCGCTGGCAAGCGGCGTGCCGGTGGCGGCCTACCCCGTGACCGGCCCGATCGACATCATCGAGCCCGGCAGCCGTGCCGGCGTGCTGCACGAGGACCTGCAGCAGGCCTGCCTGGCAGCCCTCGACTGCTCGCGCGACAACGCCCGGGCGCTTGCCCGCAAGTTCACCTGGGAAGCCGCATCGCGCCAGTTCCTCGACAATGTCCGCACCTCGCAGAAGCGCCTCGCCCTGCCGGCTCCGTGACGGCCGATACCTTCAGCTTTTCTGCAGGGCGAGATGGGCACCGAGCCCGACCAGAACCGCGCCGCCGGCCCGCTGCAGGAGCTTCTGCGCGCGCTGCGAGGCGAGCAGTCGATTGGTCAGCGCACCGGCAAAGACGACGCAGACGATATCGGCCGAGGAAAACAGCAGGTTGACCACCGTTCCGAGGATCGCGAACTGCAGCCAGATCGGCAAGCCGGCACCGGCCTCGACGAACTGCGGCAGGAAGGCGAGGAAGAACAGTGCCGTCTTCGGATTCAGCACCTCGACCATGACGCTTTCTGAGAACGCCCGCCGGGCAGACTTCGGCTGGATGGCCGAACCAGACGGGCCATCCCCGTCACGGCTGCAAAACAGCGCGATGCCGAGCCAGATCAGACAGGCGGCACCGCCAAGCTTCACGGCCGTGTAGAGCACCGGAACGGCGTGGAAGATGAGCGACAGCCCGGCCGCCGCCGCCAGCACATGCACATAGCAGCCGAGATGGATCCCGAGCACGGCGGAGAAGCCGGATCGGCGTCCGCGCGCCACGGTCTGCGCCGCGGCGTAGAGCATAGCCGGCCCGGGGATATAGGCGAAGATCGCTGTCGTGACGAAGAACGCGATCAGCACATCTGCCGAGGCCATGGCGGCTCCTATGACGACCGGTTCGCCGCCTTGATCGCTTGAATCAAAGCCTGCGCTAGCGGCGCTTCCTCTTTGATTCAAATGGATTTTCTGCCGCCCGCAGATGGATTCGGATCGGCACGCCCGGCATGTCGAAGTCGGCCCGCAAACCGTTCGTCAGGTAGCGGATATAGGATTCCGGCACCGAATCGGGACGCGTGCAGGAGATCATGAACGCCGGCGGGCGGGCCTTCACCTGGGTCATGTACTTGAGCTTCAGGCGGCGACCCGAGACGGCCGGTGGCGGATGCTGGATCTGCACGCCATCGAGCCAGCGGTTCAGCTTGGCGGTCGAGATGCGCTTGTTCCACACCATGTCGGTCTCGATGATGCTCTGCATCAGCTTGTCGAGGCCGTAGCCGGTCTGGCCCGACATCGGCACGGCCCGGATGCCGCGCGCCTGCGGCAAGAGCCGCTCGGTCTTTTCGCGCAGTTCCGCCAGCACTTCCTGCGGATATTCGACGAGATCCCACTTGTTGAAGGCCAGCACCGCGGCGCGCCCTTCGCGGATCACCAGGTCGACCAGCTGCAGGTCCTGCTTTTCGAACGGAATGGTCGAATCGAACACGATCACCACGGTTTCGGCAAAGCGGATCGAGCGCAGCGCGTCGGCGACCGAGAGCTTCTCGAGCTTTTCCTGCACGCGCGCCTTCTTGCGCATGCCGGCGGTGTCGAACATCTTGATGGTGCGGCCGCGCCAGTCCCATTCGACGGAAATGCTGTCGCGGGTAATGCCGGCTTCAGGCCCCGTCAGCAGCCGGTCCTCGCCGAGAAAGCGATTGATCAGCGTCGACTTGCCGGCATTCGGGCGGCCGATGATCGCGACGCGCAGCGGCTTGCTGTCGTCATACTCCGGCTCGTAGTCCTCGTCCTCGAATTCCAGTTCGCCGCGCAGGTCGACGTTGGTTTCGGGCTCGTCCACCTCCGGCGGAAACGCCACGTCCTCGCCGCCGATCGCCTCCACGATCGCGTCCCGCAGGTCGATCATGCCCTGGCCGTGTTCGGCCGAGATCGGCACCGGCTCGCCGAGACCCAGGGTGTAGGCGTCGTAGAATCCGCCGTCCGACCCCTTGGCCTCCGACTTGTTGGCAACCAGCACCACCGGCTTGCCGCTGCGGCGCAGAAGCTCGCCGAAGGTCTTGTCGAGCGGCGTCAGGCCGGATTTGGCATCGACAACGAAGAGCGTTAGGTCCGCCTCGCCGATGGCGATCTCGGTCTGGGCGCGCATGCGGCCTTCGAGCGTGTCGGGACCGACCTCTTCGAGGCCCGCCGTATCGATGATCGTGAAGCGCAGGTCGATGAGCTTGGCATCGCCCGGCCGCCGGTCGCGGGTCACGCCCGGTGTATCGTCCACCAGCGCGAGCTTCTTGCCCACCAGCCGGTTGAACAGCGTCGATTTTCCGACGTTCGGGCGTCCGACGATCGCGACGGTGAAGCTCATAAGGTTCGTTCCTTCGGTCCTTCCCGCTTCGGGAAGTTAGGCCGCCTTGCCGGAGGCGGCGATTGTGTCGAGCATGATCTGCGCACGGTTGGCGACGTTGCGCGGTGCGGCCGCATCGTCGGCAATGGCCTGGAACCATTCCTTCGCGCGCACCATGTCATCGGCCTTGTAGGCCGCAAGTCCAAGCGCCTCGCGGGCCGAATTGCGCAAGGCATGGGTTCCGGTCGTCAGCACTTCCGCCTCGGCCGAAACCTGTTCGTAGGTGCCGGTATCGATCAGAAGCCAGGCGGCCCGCAGGCGCGCCACGTCGCGCATGGCGTCGGGTGCAGCCGTATTGCCGGCGACCTCGGAATAGGCCGCGATGGCACCGGGGACGTCGCCCTTCTGCGCCAGCACCGCCGCCGCGCGCATCTGCGCCAGCACCGGGTAGGAACCGCTTCCGTCTTGCTCCAGCGCCTGGAAGGCGGCCAGAGCCTCGTCGTATTTGTCTTCCGAGGCGAGATTCAGGGCCGCGAGAAACCGGTCGCCGGATGCCGATGCATTGTGGCTTTGCCAGTATTCATAGCCGCGATAGCCGGCTGTCGCGAGAACGATCAGGATTGCGAGTGCGATGATGATCTTGCCGAAACGGCTCCAGACGTTCCTGAACCGGTCGGAACGGAGTTCCTCGTTCACTTCGCGGATAAAGCTGTCGTTGTCTTGCGCCATTCCAATCTCCGGCCCTCGAGGCCCATCATGCGGAAAAGCGCCTTCTAGCGCATTTTCCAGCGCATGTAAGGGGTATCGGACGTGATTCTCGGATCGGCAGCGGCAGCACGCCGTCCGCGGATCGCGCATCGCGCCCGCGCGGCGCTCGCACCATCCCGCCGGCCGTCCCAAGCTTTGCCGCATTCGGGTCACAGAAGGGCGCACCCACTCTGATTGCACGGTGCCCATGTTTTTCCGATTTTTGATGACCTTCTGCCTTTGCCTGCCGCTTCCCGCCCTTGCCCGGCAACCGGAACAGCAACCGGAATCACTCAAGCCGAAACAGTTGCTGCTCGTCTCCTTCGACGGCGCCGGCGACAATGCGCTCTGGCAGCGCAGCCGCGATTTCGCCCGGGCCAACGACATCCGCTTCACCTATTTCCTCTCCTGCGCGCTGGTGATCGAGCGCCCCGCCGCATCGACCTACAAGGGTCCGCACCACAAGCCCGGCCGCTCCAACATCGGCTTCGCCCAGACCACGGAGGAGGCCCGCACCCGCCTCGCCCACGTCTGGCAGGCGCATGAGGAAGGCCACGAAATCGCCAGCCACACCTGCGGCCACTTCGATGGCGCCGACTGGAGCGTGGGCGACTGGAAGACCGAGATGAAAAGCTTCCGCGCCGTGCTCGCCGACGCCTGGGTCGCCAATGGCGCCGCCGCCGATGAGCCGCAGGGCTGGCGCGACCTGGTGAAGGACGGCATCCGCGGCTTCCGCGCGCCTTATCTGTCTGCGCCCGACAGCCTGTTTGCGGCGGAACGCGAGGCGGGCTTCGTCTATGACGCCAGCACCGTGACGAAAGGACCGCTGATCCCGACGGAGACGGACGGCATCACCCGCTTCGGCCTGCCGCTGATCCCGGAGGGACCCAAGCAGCGTCCGATCATCGCCATGGACTACAATCTCTTCATCCGCCATTCCGCCGGTGTCGAGAACCCCAGCCGCTCCGCCGAATTCGAGGACCGCGCCTACGCCGCCTTCCGGGCTGCCTTCGATCGCCAGTACGCGGGCGAGCGCATCCCGCTCCAGATCGGCCTGCACTTCGTGATGATGAACGGCGGCGCCTACTGGCGGGCCATGGAGCGGCTGGCGACCGATGTCTGCGCCCTCCCCGACGTCGCCTGCGTCACCTATGCGGAGGCGATGGAAGAGCTGCAGTCGCGCCCTTCGGAAGCCTCCGGACTCTAGCGACTGCGGCGGAACGTTGAAAGCACGGCCAGATGTGCTACATTTGTTGCACCTTGGAGCGAGATCATGACCATCACCACGAAGATCCGGCGGCAGGGCGGCGCAGCCGTCGTCACCATCCCGCCCGTCATGCTGCAGATGCTGCAGACACAGGTCGGCGACCAGCTTTCGCTCACCGTTGCCGACGGCGCCCTGGTGGCCCGACCCGTGGAGCGCGCCAGCCGCCGCTATACGCTGAGCGAACTCCTGAAGGGTGCCGACGAAATGCAACGGCTTTCCGCCGAAACTGCCGGAGCACTGGACGGCGATGCCATCGGTCGCGAGATCGGCTGATGATCCGCAGCAATGTGCCGCGGCGTGGCGACGTCTTCTGGATCGACCCCAATCCCTTGGCCGGTCGCGAAATGAAGAATCGGCACCGCTTCGTGGTCATCACGCCCCGCGAGATCAATGCCCTCGGCGTTGCGATGACCGTCCCCATCACCACTGGTGGCGCCTTTACAAGGGACGTCGGTCTGGCAGTGCCGGTCACGGGCCACGACACCACCGGCATCGCCGTCTGCAACCAGGTGCGCAGCTTCGACATTGCAGCGCGCCTCCAGCAGAAGACGGCGCAGTACATCGAGACGCTGGATGCCGCGACGATGAGCGAGATCGTCGCGCGGGTCGTCAGCGCCATCGACCCCGCCCCTGAGACGCCCTGAGGGGACACTTTTCGTCACGCCGGTATTTTTTTAGCTAACCGGCACAGCGGCTTACCGCATTTCACATGCACCTTGATTCACGTCCCGGCCAGATGCGCGACAATCGGTGCGTCATCGGAAGGGAGCACCGGGTCGCGAACCGGGGTGGCGCCCGAACAAGGCTCGGTGCCGGTGATGGCTGCAGTGACGGACGCGACAGCAGGGAACGTCTCGACCGACACGGCAACCGGGGCAGGCGGAACGCCTGAAACACCACCCCCCTACCTCAACCGCCTGCCCTCTCCCCCTTCAACCCGCGCGGGTTCTCCCGGCGCGGACCAAACGGCTGCCCGGCGTTACGTCGGCCGGTCGGCTTCCATCTCGCCGCCCATGGCTTCCCGCTCGAGATAGTGCTGATCGATCTCCGGCAGCGGCTCGTCGTCGATCGCCTTCTCGAAGGCGCGCAGGCGCTTGTAGATCGACAGGAGCTCCACGATCGTCGGCCAGGACGAGACGAGATACTGGAACGACGAGGTCACCTGCCCGAAGGCGCCGGAAATCTGGTTCAGCGCGCCAAGCGAGATGCGGCCGGCGATGATCGACGGCGCCAGGATCAGCAGCGCGAAGATGTTGTTGATCTGCAGGTAGAAGATGCGCGCGATGTTGAAATAGAGGTAGTGGAAATAGAGCGTGAAGTAGTTGCGGCGGACATTGTCGAAAAGCTCCGTCACCGTCATCGGCTGCGCCCGGTCGGCATGGTCTTCGCCGTAGACCAGTTCCTTGCGGTAGGCGGCCTCGACGCGCTGGTTGCGGAACTCCAGGCCCGGCAGCTTGATGCCGACGAGTGCCATGAACACCGTCCCGAACAGCGACCAGAGCACGGCCGCCGTCACCAGCGGATAGGGAATTTCCCCGATCAGCGGCAGTTCCGTGATGTTTTCGGAGAGCCGCATCAGCACCGGCGTGAAGGCGATCAGCGTCATGATGGAATCGATGAAGCTGACCCCCAGCCCCTCGACGGTCGAGGAAAACCGCATCGTGTCTTCCTGCACGCGCTGCGAAGCGCCTTCGATGTTGCGAAGCTTCGGCCACTGCGACATGTAGTATTCGTTCATCGCGGTGCGCCAGCGGAAGATGTAGTGGCTGACGAAGAAGCGGGTGATGACCGCGACCGCGACGGCGACCATGGCGATGCCGAGGAAGATGCCGATCTGGCCATAGAACTGATCGCTCGTCACCGTGGCGGTCTGCGACACGGCAGCCTGCACCAGATCCCAGAAGGGGCCGTACCAGTTGTTGATCGCCACACTCACCTGCACCTGGAAATAGGTGGTGAACAGGATGACGGCCGAGCCGAGGATGGACCACATCTGCCAGCGGTGCGGCCGGTACCAGAACCAGAAAGCGGTGAAGATCAGCGTCACCAGCGCGAAGTAGAGATAGAACCACAGGAAGGCGGGCGACCAGAAGGTCGAGACGCCGATCTCAGGCGGCGCCTCGACCGGCACCGGTGGCATGCCGAAATATGCTCCCAGATCTTCTCCGACCGCATACCAGAAGGCGATGACGAGGGCCGACCAGACGGCTGCGGATATGAAGAAGAGCTTCGGTTGCGGGAAAAATGACTTGAACACGTGGCAGCACTCGTTTGCGCGATATGGCCGTGATTGGCTGGGGTGGCGTGGCGGCAAACTAGGGCAGAACTGTGTGAGCAGCAATGCCGCCTGCCGTGCCTTACGGAATTGTAATCCCGCGTGTTCTCACGCTTTGCGAAGGATCGGCACGACCAGCAGTGCGGAGACCGTCAGCGCCGCCGCCGCCAGCACCGTCGGCAGCGTAAAGCTGCCGCTGCCCTCCGCCAGCCAGCCGGCGGCCAGCGGCCCGGCGATCTGGCCGGTCCCGAAGGCGGCGGTCATGAAGGCCAGCGCCCGGCGCGGGCTTTCCGGCGCCAGCGTCCGGCCGATCTGCAGCCCGTAGGCGGTCACCGCCATGAAGGTGAGGCCGAGAAAGAGCCCGCCCACCAGCGCCCCCGCCATCGGCGGCAGCAGCACCGAACCGAGCACGCCGACCGCTTCCAGCGCGATGCAGGCGGCATAGGTGGCCGTTGCCCCCACCCGGCGGACGAGCAGGCGCCAGGCCAGCAGCGACAGAGCCGCCGCGGTGCCGGTGACGAACCAGGCGAGAAATTCAACCACCGG
>TARA_R110002051_G_scaffold231608_1_pt1 | contig 15625 bp, 9 predicted proteins | sample TARA_R110002051 | Tara Oceans TARA_R110002051 (sample SAMEA4397023) | marine metagenome | biome: Polar Biome; feature: [MES] marine water layer (ENVO:01000295) within the mesopelagic zone...; material: water (ENVO:00002006), including particulate matter (ENVO:01000060) such as......
CATTCATCACTCCATGACCATTTAAACCTCGTGATTGAGTGGCGTTTTTCAGTCTTGGCAATCTGTTAGTCCCAACGCGTCACTGCAGGACCTTTTCAGTTGTAGCAATTTATCAGTCCCAAAGCGTCATTGCGAGGCTTTTTCAGCCGTGGCAATCTGTTGGTTATATGACCAACACTCCTTTTTCTACTTCTAAATTAGGAGAATTTATTTTTTTGTTATTTAATTATGGTATTAACCGAAAAAACTTCGATGTATATATAACCTCGAAGTTTTTAATAATTTAAAATTATTTCTTTTATTCTTTTTTTGGTAAACCTATTTGAGCAGTTACATCTATAGTTTCTTTTTTTTGTTTTTCTTCTTTTTTAACAACAATTTCTGGTGGCCAATTACTTCTTGTATAACTACCAGAATTTACAGAAAAAGGAATGGGTGTATTTGCAATATTTTTATTATCAATTTCTAAATCTTTTGTAAAAGTATATATATACCCTTTTTCAGAAATACTAATCTTATAGGTAGGTTTTAGTTTTAGCTCTTTTTTTATTACATCCATAACATTATCACTCATTCCCCACTTTACAAAAGGTTTAATACCTTTTTCGATTACTGATTTATCAATTGCTTCTTGGGTATTATCACCTTCTAGAGAAGCATATTTATATGGTAATTCTGCCACTCTAAACTGTGAAATTGGTGTTGCAATACCTATAAGCGCTGTAGCTAATTCGTCTAACTGACTATCAGAACTACTTGTAGATTCTGTAAGTGTACCATCTGTACTAATTTTTTGAGATAAACTAGAATTACCAAACCAAGGCATTTTAGCATTTAGATAATACTTATTGGCATAATCAACTACCATAATTTCTTTCCAACTATTTTCTATTAAATTTGTTGCATTTATATTAGCGGACTCTAATGGTATTTTTATTAAGGCATCCATTTTAGTAATAAGTTCTGGCAACTTTACTTTATCTTCATTTAAAAGAGTAAGAACATCATTAACAGAATTTAAATCATTATTGTTTTTTGTAATTCTTAACGTATGTAAAATGGTAGCAATCGTCTTATCGTCTTTTAATTCCTCTTTTATAAGGCTAATTTCATGCCAGTCGTAAAGGTATTTTGTTTGTTGTTTTATAATAGGTTTTTGAACATAGAAAGGGATTCCATCATTATCTTTATCGTGATTACTACTTACTTTTAAAACGTTACAAGATAATAGACTTAATATGGAAATCAAGCAGGTAAATTTTAGTGTTTTTTTCATAATGAGTTGTTTTAATGGTTGTTTGGTTTAGACCTTAAAATTAAAACAAATAACAACCCAACACCCTACCTATAAATAGGTATTTTAAACAAAATCAACACTTTAAGTTTGTTTGTACTATAATAAATCCATGGATATGGCTAAGAAGAGATGAAAAAACTAATACCAACAACTAATTTTGACGAAAGACCAACTCACTAAAAAAAGATTAATTTATAAGTTTTTAAGTTTACGTTGTATTTTACATCGTATCAAATCTCAATAAAAACTCAGAAGGTCACATTGAGCTTGTCGAAATGCAAACTCACTAAAGGGAGATTAATTTGTAAGTTTCTTAAGTTCAAGTTGTAATTTATTTCATATCAAATAAATACTATTATGCGATTCAATTAATCTACAATATTGATTATACAATGGATTAACCATTAATAATACTCTTTAATATATGCATAAGCTCTTTCAAATAGCATTTGATCCTTATGTAATTTATATTTCAATAACGCCTTACGTAATGATTTTTGCACTTCACGTTCACCAGAACTAGTCTTTTGCCAACCAGGAAAACGAACCACTCTAACAATGGCATCTATATCTGTAACAATACGCTCAACAACTGCCGGAGTTTCATTATTTTTTAATTCTAAAAATAATTCAGTTAGTGCTGCCTTTGGTGTTTTTTCAATAATTAACTCTTCAAATTCTTTTTCTGCAACAATAGTTTCTTTGGCTAACTTACATAATTCTTTTACAAATTCTATAGAAGTAATTAATCCCAACTCAGCTTTATCTCTTAATGCTTCTAAACGATCACTTAAAGATTTAAACTTTGGGTTTCCTATATTTTTCTTAAACCGTTTTAATAAAAGTTTCTCTAGTTTTTTAGCGTTTTTAGGATCTGGGTTATTAAATATATTCTCAATAACATCAGCGTCTAAAACAAATTCTTCTAAATGATGTAGTTCGCCAACATGAGTGTTTTCATGCATTAATTTGGTAGTTTCTGCGCCTAGCGTAAACCATAATAATTTACCGATATTATCTGCCGCAGGTTTTACAGATTCAAATACTTGGGATAACCATTTGTAATCTTTTTGATAATGATTTAAAATAGTATCAGGCGATAACGATTCCCATAATCTAGCAAGAAACTTAAAATCTTTTGCGAATGCATCTTTTTTATCATTGTTACCAATAGCGTTTTGAGCAGCTTCCAAACCCTCAAACCCACCAATTGTACGATCTACACCTTCAAAATGAGCTAAGGTCTCTTCCATTGCTTTCGGCAATTTATCTCTAAGTTCTGTTAGGTTAGAAATAACTGTTTTAATACTTTCTTCATCAAACTGCAATGCTTTTGCTGCATCATCAAATACTCCAAAATAATCTACAATACGACCAAAGGATTTATTAGGAAACAATCGATTAGTTCTACAAATAGCTTGTAATAAGGTATGGTCTTTTATAGATTTATCTAAATACATCGTTTGTAAAATAGGTGCATCAAAACCAGTTAATAGTTTTGCTGTTACAATAATGAATTGCAAATCAGATAACCCATCATTAAATTCCTCTACTATTTTTTCTTGTTGACTTTTATCAACTCCCCACTTTTGTTTAAACTCTAATTTGTCATTTGCGGACGTTGAAAACACCACACGACTAGCTTCTTCTGGAAAGTATTTATCTAACTCTTCTTTGTATTGCACACAAGCATATCTATCTGGAGTTACAATCATGGCTTTAAAGCCATGAGGAGCTACTTTCTCTTTAAAATGAATAGATATATCCTCTACAATTTTAGCGACTCTTTCTGGCGACTTTAAAAACGCAGACATTTTAGCCGATTTTTTATTTAAAGCATCTGCTTCTTCATCTGTTAAAGCACTACTTTCTTTAAATTCTTCAAATGCTTTATCTATAGTTTCTTTATCTACATGAACATCTACCAATCGAGGTTCAAAGTGTAATACCAAGGTTGCATTATCTCTAATCGAATCGTGAAAAGTATAACGCGACATATAACCACCTTCATCTTCTTCTGCTCCAAATGCCCAAAACGTATTTTTATCAGCTTTGTTAACTGGCGTTCCTGTTAATCCAAACAAAAAAGCATTTGGTAAAGCAGCCCGCATTTGGCGTCCTAAATCACCTTCTTGTGTTCTATGTGCTTCATCTACTAAAACAATAATGTTATCTCTGGTATTCATATTTGGTTTCGCATCTCGAAACTTATGAATCATTGAAATAATAATCTTCCTAGTATCGTTTTCTAATAATTTTTGAAGTTGTTTTATATTATCTGTCGTTTCTACATTAGAAATATCTGCTGCATTAAACGTTCCTGTTATTTGTGTATCTAAATCGGTTCTATCCACCAATACTATAACCGTTGGACTTTTTAAGTCCTTTTCTCTTCTTAATTTTTGAGCAGCAAAGACCATTAATAACGATTTTCCTGACCCCTGAAAATGCCAGATTAACCCTTTTTTGATTTTTCCTTCTTTAACACGTTTTACAATCTTATTTGCTCCTTCGTATTGCTGAAATCTAGGAATTACTTTAATACGCTGCTTCTTCTTATTTGTCGTAAATAAGGAGAAGTTTTGTAATATATCTAACAAACGTTTTGGATGTAGTAAATCTGATAATTCTTTACCAACCTCTCCCAATCCTAGACGTTTTGCAATTGCATCCTCATCATTTTCTAGACGCCAAGGCGCCCAAAATTCTAAAGGCGTTCTAATGGCTCCATAATAGAGTTCTTTTCCCTCAGTAGCAAAAGATAATATGTTAGGCACAAATAATTGCGAGACTGCATTTTCATAAATCTCATGAACCTCATGTGCACCATCTAACCAACTTATCGCTGGTCGAATCGGTGTTTTTGCTTCACCAATAACTACTGGTAATCCATTAATAAATAAAACTACATCTGGTATTTTTGTTTCTCTATGATGGATTCTAAACTGAGTAGTAGCAATAAAAGTATTATTATTTAACTCCTCAAAATCTATTAAACGAATAGGAACGTGTCTGTTATTTTCTCCAAAAGGCATTGTTTTATCACCTTGCAACCATTTAAAAAACTCTTCATTTGCACGCACCAAACCTACTTGATGTACCGATATTAGAATAGCACGTAGTTTATAAATAACCTCATCTGCTAAATCATTATTTTGATGAATCTCCGGATTCAAACGAATTAAAGATTGTTTAAGTTCTGATTCTAACAAGACTTCGTTTACAGAGCGATTTAATTCTTGTGGCGATTTATATTGCCAAAAACCACCATACAAAGTGTTGCCTTCTGAGACTTCATTAGTATTTAAGTTAACACCTGTGAGTTGTTTTATTATATAATTTTCGACACTGTTTAATTCGTTAAAGCTCATTTAGTTTAATTTTATAAATTATATATTACTAAATATTTTTTTTATTTCTTCAAAATAACCTCTTAACAAATTTTGATCTTTTTGAAAACCAAATCTTCTAATAAAATAATAATCAAAATTTAATAATGCAGTTCTTGCTAATTCTGAAAAAGACAAATTATCATTATATATCTTTAAAAGTTTTAAAACTTCATTTCTTACTATATATCTTACAGTATCATTACTAACAGAACCTTTATTAAAATCACTAACTACTTTTTTTAGCTCATGCAAAACATCACTAATTAATTTCTTACGAACAATTACTAATGGGTTTCTATATAATTTACATTTCAAGATCGTTTCCTTTCCTTCATCTGTATTACCTCTTATTTTACCAGTAGGTAAAAAAGTAAAATGTTTTCTTGGAGAAGTAACTTCTGGGTTTATTATTAAAGGTTCTTCATTTATATAATCTATATAAAAGCTCCTGGATTTACTATAGTCTAGTATTCCTGGAGAAATATAGTTAGGTGCTTTAACTCTTGTTCCAGAAGGTTTAATGGGGAAAAAAGTTGCTTTAGACCTATTACATTTGGAACATGCATATAATAGATTTGACCATTCATAGCCTAACCAATAATAACCAGGATGATTAACCTCTTCTGTAACTTTAGCTTTTGGTCTATAATGTTCTACTTGTAAAGAAGCTCCTGCTGTAGTATCATTTTCGCAAAAAGCACATTTATTATTATAAATTCTAGATAAGTTGGATTTAATAATTTTACTTGCATAATATGAAGTACTGAAGGTATGACACCCTTTTTCTAATAATGATATTGTTACTTTCTTCTTACAATTGTTAGAAGAAAGAGATGAAGGAATAATAATAAAATCTTTTGTAACTTTTTTCATCTTAAATTTTATTTTATAAAATCATTAAAGGTTTCATCATCATTTGTTTTAAGAATATTTAATTGTTTATCTAGTTCAATATCTAATTGATATTCTTCAAAGCTATCAGAAGTATTAACATTTTCAGTTTCCACAGCTTTATGAGTAATTTTTTCTAAATCAAATAAATCTGATGTCAATAAAGCGTTTGGAAGTAAATGTTGGAAATTTTCCTCTATATCTTTAAGCCTTGTAATAAAGGTTCCTCTTTTTTTGTTTCTCTCTACTCTTAAAAAGACTGAATTTAATGGTGCTCCTAAAATTGGGATTGGACTATGGGTTGAAACTATAAATTGAATATTTGGAAAAGTGCCTGATAATTGGTTCACTAATTCTATTTGCAGTTTAGGATGTAGGTGAATATCAATTTCATCGATTAAAACTATTCCTTTATAGTTTGAGATATCATTTATTTCTGGTTGTTGATGCTGAAGTCTTATTAATAAATCGAGTATTAATGCTGCAAAGTTTCTTGTTCCAGAAGGTAAATTTTCAAAAGTAGTTCCCTTTTCATCAATACCTAATTCTTTATCAAGTTCATAGAAAAATAATTTACCATCTTTCCCTTCTTCAACCCTAGCTATATTAGGTAATATGTACTCCAAATTTCCAACCATTGAATCTTTTGTAAGCTCATAATATCTAGGTTGTTCATTTAAAGCGTATTCTTTTGTTAAATCTTTTAAAATGCTTATGGGATGAAATAAACCATAAGTCATTTTTTCTTGAATGTTTGAAGAGTTATTAAAAAGTTCCAAATCTAATGCTCCTTCAGATAATAATCTTAGAGGACCATAAGTAGCAAATCCATCAACTAATACCTTTTCAAGGTCAATGTCTTTTACACTACTACCTACTTTGTGTTGTAGCGACCTATATTTTCCATTATGAAAGTCGAAAACGATTTTAAATTTTCCATATTCTTTTTTAGTAGCAATGATTTCTCCTTTATCATTGTTTTTACACAAGGCTACAGCAATTGCTTTTAGGATTGATGTTTTTCCAGAGCCGTTTTCTCCTGTTAAAAAAATCCAAGTATTTTCAGGGGATAACTTTTTAATAGAAACTTTTATTATAGGTCCAAAATTTCGAATATCAATGGATCTTAGAAATCCATTATCTGCTATTGGTTCTATTTTTTTCGACAGCTTATCTTGATAAAATTTAATTCTTTCTAATTGTTTTTTAAAATCTCCAGGAAATAGAAAATCCATAGGATCGGCATATTCTGAAGCGGAATAAGAATTATCGTGAGATCTTATGTGTTTATCAATTATTAATTTGTCTTTAAGTAAAAAAGATTCAAGAGCCTCTAAATAATTCTCATTATTAAACTTTTTTGAAAAGCCATAGTATGATTTGTTAGCACCAACTTCTTCTAATAAATTTATATTAAAGAAATCATATTTACTTGAAACATCATGATTTCTAAATTCTAAACTAGAAGTTCCATTTTTATTAATTTCAAAATATATTCTTGGGGTTTTAGCTAACCAATCTTTTCCTGTCCAAAAAGAAACTGCCAAATAATCATCATTTCCTAAAAACCAATATCCTTTATCTAATTTTTTATCCCTGTTAATTTTTCTAAAAGTAAATAAGAAATTTTCATCTTTATTATGATGGCTCATTAATAAATCAAATACTTCTTGATGAATTTGATACATTTTCTTATTCATTATTTTAATACTTTGTTAATGTCGGTAAGTAGATCGTTAAAACCAGAATTACCAATTTCATTTATAACCCATTTATAATCTAACGCGCCTTTAAATTCTGCAAAATCCATTTTTAAATCTACATTATTATTTGTATTCGAGCTACTTTTAATTGTATCGAAATTCTCTACTATTGGCCCTAAATAATTTCCTGGGTTTTTAAAATACTTAGTATTCGCTTTTATATAATCTTCATCCATTACATTATTACTTGAACGCTCTATAATTACAATAGAAAAACTTTCACTGTCTAATTCCTTTACAGCCCTTTTAGCTTGAGGTACTGCAATATTTATTGGATCTGTATTTTGGTAGTGACAAGACTTAAGTTCTATGTAGAATGATTTCTTTGTCTCGGGATTATAAACTCGAATATCGTAAGCTCCACCACCTGCATGAATAATTTCTTCCTTTTTACTAGAAATTTCATAGACCTCTAAAGTTCGTATAAAAAGGTTTTCTACTTTAGTACCAACCTCTAATAAATTGCTAAATTCTTTCTTTTTCCTGGCATCTTCTTTTGCATAACTCATTACTTGATCTGGAATACCATTTGGGAACAATTTGACTAAATTGTCAATCTGATTTACAAATGCCGTATTATCAATTATCCCAGCAATTGTATTTATGTTTTCAGAGTTTTTTAAAATCTTCATTACATCTTCTCTGTTCTCACTATTCTCAATAGTTAGGATGTAAAAAATGCGCCCTGATAATGTTAAAAGTTTACTGGCATATTTTTTAGTTAAATCTTTTTTAACTTCTGTCCAGTTTATAAGCTCTAATAAAGCTTCTCTATTGTCCTCAAAAGTCTTTTTAAATTCTATTTGCTCAACTTCGTGTACCACTTCATTACCAAGTCTTTCAAAGTTTAATGTATCTGAAACTTTTATTCCTATTCCATCTGCAATAAGCTCTCTGAAGTAATTTTTATTGGTATTTATTTTAGATAGAATCGTTAACAATTCTTTATCCAAAGGTTGTTCTTCTGATCCGTAATTTAGAATATCCGTATAATAACAGAAAACATTGTCTGCTTCTCTATTAGGTATTATTTTACCCTCTTTTAAATATTTAGAATAATCTGCCGATTTACTTTTTTTACCATCTAATAAACTTAAATAATCACTTAACCATATAGTTACAACATCTTTCTCCTTTTCGAGGTCAGTTGCTAAGTTTTTAATACTGCCTATTTTCTGTAATTGGTTATTTATCGATTGAATTAATAATCTGTGTACTATTTCAAAATTGTATTTTGAAGCATACTCATTACTAACTAAAGCTTTTTTCTTTTTAAATAAGGCTGAAGCATTATCTAATAACAAACGCTGAAAGGAAATTTCTTTTGAGTTTGGAGCAACAATAGAATGTACGTTTAGTAAATGAGTTAAAGCATTTGTTTTTTTTATAAAGTTTTCTTTTAAAAAATGCGAATTAATTACTGTATTTAATTCACTCATACTTCTTGCTTGATGTGAATCCTTTAGAATATCAACCTTTCTATGAATTAAGTCTTTATACCAATCTTCTCCTAACTCTAATAATAATTTTAAAAATGGATCTGGTAGGTAAGCATTATCATCATCTGATAATTTCTCTGCAAAAAGTGTTGGTAGTTTTTTGAATACATCTTTATGATTTGGTATTAACTCATAAGTATTATGTAAAGTCGTTTGATCTAAATCATCTATTGCTTTGTATAACCTATTTAACCAAGTATAAACATCAGTATTTGCAGTAAAATCTTCAGTTGTTTCTAATGCGTTTATGTCAATCACTAATTCTTTTAAGCCATAACTTAAAGCTAAACCCCAAGTTTGCATTTCATTTTCTGGTCCTAAAAAATGAATCCAACATTCTTGTTCTTTTACAACAGGAACTTTAGTTTTTCCTAAAAAATCTGTTATTAAATTACGAAGCTCAGGATAATCATATTCGTTTGAAGTTGGAAATCGTACTGAAGACAGTTCACAAGTATCATCATCGTGATGAACAATTTTTTTACCGATTAATTTTTGCCTGTATTTTGTTTGGATATTTTGAATATACCATTCTTTAGAATTATATTCTAAATCATCCAAATCAAAATCATAAACAGGTAAACTACTTAAACAAATAGAGAATAAATTTGATGCTTTTTTTAAAACCAAATAATCTACAAACTCTAATGAGTTATCAATTGCGCTTTCTAATAATTGTTTGTTTTTAGTGACTTTATCAGAATCACCATTTAAATACAAACTATCTCTTTTTTCGGTTGGATTAAAAGTTTTTCCGTTCACAATGAAAGGGAAATAAAACTTCTCTGTTCCAATAAGAGGAAAATCTCTATACAAGAATGGTTGTCTATCATTTACTGAGACTAATTGATAGCTTTCAAAGTCTTTAACCTCTACTAACAGCTCAATTTCTTCTGTAGATTTTAGAATAAAGTTCTTATAAATGGGTGATGAACTATTTTTTTCATCTAAAACAGAGATAGATACTTCATTATATTCACACTCTTCAATTCTAGGCTTTTTTACTTTATAAAGATGTTGCGTATTATTTACATTGTTTATTATACGTACTTGTTTAATATCTTCTAAAAAAACTAATGAGATTGGTAACGATTCTATTAAGTCATTAATACCAACTTCTGCGGTTTTAATTGACTCTTCATTTACTGGGTATTTAAATGTGTTGAAATAGTCATTTTCTGTACGTGATGTTTCGTATTCAGGAAAAGAATTAAATTTGGAGCTTTTATCTATTGCATTTAATTCATTTAAAGCATTTTCAATTGGAATCATTAAATCTTCAGATGTTTTTCCTGAGCGATCTAAATCAAAAACAAACTTCTTTGCTACTTCACCTGGTTCTTGTAAAACGCCATCTATGTTAATAATATCTGACAATAAATGAGTAGCAATAAAACCTGTTCCAAACTTACCTGTAATTTTTTTATTTTGGTTTGTAGAATGTTTAGAACTTACCTGCTGCACCAAACCCGTTAAATTGTCAATGGTAAAAGCATTACCATTATGTGCGAAAATCAACTCGTTTTGGCTTAATGTTATTTCTATGGATACCTTACCGTATTTATTAGGAACGTCTTTTGCATTTTGCATTAATTCCCAAATCCAACGTCTTTTAGACTTTTTACCCTCTTCTCTTAATTCATCGAGCTTTTCTATAATTTTATCTGCCGAAAGCTTTACATTATTCTTAGAAATACTACTATTTACAACGCTTTGATATGTCATAACTAAAACACCTGATTAATTAAACTCTTTTGTAAGGCTTTTGAACTTGAAATTTTGGATTCTAAATTCAAGATTAACTCTTCAACTGCATTTAATTTTAAATTTTGTTGATACATCAACTCTTCTGACAGGATAGGTATTAAATTTGAACAAACTTTGCTCTGTGTTATTAGCGGGTGACTACTTTTATTCTGTTGTTTATTCAAATCTATATATTCTAAAAATCTACTTAAATAGTATTTATCAATATTTCCTATAAATTCCTTAACATATAAGGCGTTATCTGAAACCCATATTTTACCACAGGTATCGTGAACAACTCCGCAATACTCTCCTACGCGTCCTAAAACTATTGTGTCATATTCAATTAAATAGTCTTTGGAATAACCTATAATTCCATTTCCACCATAAACGGGATAAAGGTAGTTGTCAATAGGTTTGTCTCTTAAATCTTTTGGACGAGTCTTACCACTAGATAATTTGATAAATTTTTCAAGAATAACTTTATCAACACTAACCTTACTTGGAATGGTAAAATAAGTCTCTTTAAGTTGCGATTTCCTTAGATTAACATTTTTAACCAATATATTCTTCTCCCTCTCAATAACTTCATCCATAGCCCAAAGTAATTCAGCTAATTCAGCTTGTTGGTCTTTTGGTGGTAGCAGGAGTTCGTATTTGGCAATATCTTTCCAATTAATATATGGGTTTACTGATCCTTTAGAGTTTTTAACAGAGTTTTCTGTAAAGCCTTCAGACATCATGATAAATGGTAATAACCTTTTATCAATATTTTTTTCGTTTGCTTTAATAACAAATGTTGTATTTGAGGTTATACCATCAAAATCTGCAATGGCCACTTTTCTTAAATAGGTTCTACGTGACCCATACAGGATATCTCCTTTTTCAAACTTTCTTATAAAAGCTGGACCTAAATATTCATCTTTAAGATTTCCCCAATTACGTATATGAAGATCTTCAGAATTCATATGTCCCCCTTGAATATATCTAGTGAGTTTAGTATTCTCTCTGTCAACTTTTCCTTTTTGTTGTATTGCTACATCTCCAAACTTAGTTGGCTTCCACTTACTTTTATCTAAACGAAGCTCTTCAATTGTATTTTCTAATATTTCGTTCATTTAGTTAAGTACTTCAAATAGGTTATTCATAGATTCATTCAACTTTTCACCATCTTCATTCCATTTTTTTAATGCTTTTGGAAATGAAATTTCATTTTCTGAATTATCTTTCTTTACATAAAAGTTGATATTCATGTTTCCGTCAAACTCAAGTATTTCTTCGATGGTAGCCACTTTAGCGTAGTGCGGAATGTCTTTAAACTCTTTATAAGCTTGATACATTTTATTAATGTGGTCTTCCTTTAAATATGCTAAACCTTTATTATCTATTACATCATCTTTTCCATTAACAAATAACACTTTCCCTTTTCGCTCCTTCGGTTTGTTGGTGTTACCTATAAGTATCATGGCTTCCATTGGCGAGTTGTAAAATAGATTTGCACCCAAACCAATAACTGCTTCAATTTGATCTTCGGCAACCATTTTACGACGCATTTCAGCTTCCATGTCTCTAAACAAAATACCGTGTGGCCAAAGAATAGCAAAACGTCCATTTTCTTTATCTAAACTTTTATGGATATGTTGCTGAAAGGCATAATCTGCACAACCTTGAGGTGGTGTTCCCCAAAGATTACGACCAAACGGATCGTTTGTAAATGCTTTTTGGTCCCAGGCTTTTATAGAATATGGTGGGTTTGCAAGTATAACATTAAAGGTTTTTAAGCTATCGTTTTCTAAAAAGGCAGGTTGTGCCAACGTATCGCCACGTATAATGCTAAACTCTTCTATACCATGCATAAACATATTCATACGTGCTATGGCAGAAGTAATCAGGTTTATTTCTTGTCCGTATAATTTTAGTGTTCTGTATTCTTTGCCTTCATCACGTAAATGCAAGGCACAGTTTAATAATAAACCTCCAGAACCACAGGTAGGGTCGTATACAGTTTCTCCTGGTTGAGGGTCCATAATCATGGTCATTAGTTTCACCACCGTTCGGTTGGTGTAAAACTCGGCTGCGGTATGGCCAGAATCGTCTGCAAACTTTTTAATTAGGTATTCGTAAGCGTTTCCTAATTGGTCGTCAGGTACGTTTTCTAAATTAAGTTTGTGTTGCGAATAATGTTCTATAATATTAATTAAAGTTTCATCACTCAACCTATTTTTATTGGTCCAAGAAGCATCGCCAAAAATCCCATAAAGGGTTTCTGGGTTTGCTTTTTCAATAGCACGCATGGCATCTTGTATAGCTATACCAACATTTGTTGTGGTTTCTCGTACAGTTTTCCAATGTGCGTTTTCTGGCACTATAAAATGATGGTTTTCGGCAAATGCTGCGTATTCTAAATCGCCATCGCCTTCTTCTAAAGCTTTTTTAAACTCTTCATCGTACACATCACAAATACGTTTAAAAAACAATAACGGAAATATGTATTGTTTATAATCGCCTGCATCTATGGTACCACGTAATGCGGTTGCTGCTCCCCAAAGGTATTTTTCTAGGTTTTGTTGGGTCATGCTTTAATTAAGTTATTAATAGAGTTATGTATTTCATCAAAAGCTACTTGATTTATTTCAAAATCACCAGTAAGATTGTTTTTAGCATTTAAAACATGGATAGATACATGCTCTAATTCATCTGCTAACCTAAGATTTTCAGATAATATGTCTTGATTAATATTCCATCCAGAAATAACAACCATTTGATACTTAATATTATTTGCTATTTTAACATTTTGCTTATTATTCTTATCAAATGTAATCCAAGCATCTTTGGTTTTTAAACGCTTAGTAAACTTATTCTTTTTGATTAAATAGTCTTTTAAATTTCTGTTCCAACCTAAATTAGTTTTTAGATCAAAATAATGGGTCATAACATTATTCTCTAAAATCATTAAATCGGGTCTAAATGAAACAGCGCGATTAAGATCTAATAATGGCCTAAATGAAATAGTTTTATCTACTAGATACTGAAGATTAGTTATGCCTATTTTTTTTGCAATATACAGTGCAAATAGATCTTCAACATATCCTGAAACAGCATGAGATAATCCCCTTTTAATATTATATCCTCCATCACCTTCAAGTAGATTACCTGCAATTTGATACTGCTCGAAAATTTTATTCAAAAATTCTTGTTCTGTCATTTATATAAACTCTTTCAATATTGTTTTAAACTTCTTTTCTGCTTTTTGACTTTCTGACCAAGCACTTTTTAAATCAGATAACGCTTCTTCTACGCTGGGTAAGTTATCCTCTATAATTTTCTCGACATATAATGGAATATTTAAGTTAAAATCGTTTTCTTCAATATCTTTCATTGAAGCGACTTTTACATAATTTTCAACATCTCTATTATCTTGATACCAAGTAAATAATTGTGTGATATGTTCAGGTTCTAAATAATTTTGAGCACGACCAACACGAACTTGATCTGATCCATCAATAAATAATACTTTATCTTTTTTAGAAGCATCTTTGTTTTGCTTAAAAACCATAGCACAAGCGGCCAATTGGGTTCCATAAAATATATTAGGCCCTAAACCAATAACCGCTTCTAGCATATCGTCTTGCAATAGTTTTTTACGAATTTTACCTTCGGCTCCTTTTCTAAATAAGGCACCATGAGGTAACACAACGGTCATACGTCCCGTGCTATTCATAGATTTTATCATGTGTTGTACCCAAGCCATATCACCATTGCCTTTTGGTGGTACGCCTGCAATGTTTCTTCCAAATGGATCGTTTGCCCAATTTTCTGCACCCCATTCTTTTAATGAAAATGGAGGGTTTGCAATGACGCAATCGAAGGTTTTTAAACCATCGGCTGCAAAAAATGCGGGTTGTCTTAATGTATCTCCTCTTGATATTTGAAAGTCTTCAATGCCATGTAAAAACATGTTCATTCTAGCAATAGAGCTAGAAGTTAGATTTTTTTCTTGTCCGAACAATTTAAGTGTTCTATAATCTTCGTTGTTTTCTTTTAAATGGTCTACACACTCTAATAACATTCCACCTGTACCACAAGCAGGGTCGTAAATAGTTTCCCCTTCGTGAGGATCTAATATGAGTCCTAATAAATGCACAACAGAACGCGGTGTATAAAATTCACCTGCTTTTTTATTCGTTAAATCTGCAAAGTGTTTAATTAAATACTCGTACGCATTCCCTAGAATATCTGGTTCTACTAAAGAATTTGATAAACTGTATTGAGAGAAGTGTTCTATTAAATCGATTAATAAACGATCTGATAATTTGTTTTTGTTACTCCATTGTGCATCACCAAAAATGCCATACAACAGTTCTTGATTGGCTTGTTCAATACCACGAAGTGCTTTTTCTATTGCTAGTCCAACATTAGTTGTGGTTTCTCTTACGTCTTTCCAATGACATCCTTCAGGAATTTCGAATCTATGAAATTCTGGCAGTGATGCGTATTCGATATCTCCTTCTGATTCCTCCAACGCTTGTTGATATTCTTCATCATAAACATCAGATAGACGTTTAAAAAACAGCAATGGAAATATATATATTTTAAAATCTGAAGCATCTACTGGTCCTTTTAAAATCCAAGCGGCTTTAGATAAGTATTGCTCTAGCTGTGATAGGGTTAGTTTCTCTTTGGTCATTAATTTGTTGATTTGGTAGCAGTTTTTTTCAAAAATAAATGTAAGTATCTTTTAGAGAATATTAAAGAAAAAGCACAAACAAATGAATGATTAAGATACTTGGTTGCTTTTTTTTGTCATTATAGCAAAGTTTAAAGAAGTGTTTAGCACATTGTATTCATCTTGTTGGTTTGTCATAAATAGTTGGTTGTGAGATTTCTCCTTTGTCGAAATGACAAAACTGCGTGGAAATATTAGAATGATAAAATAGGTATAGTAATTAAAAATTTTGTGTTTATCTCTTTATGAGATTCCTCCTTTGTCGAAATGACAAAACTGGGTGTTATAGATTTCTACAAAAGATTTTATAG
>TARA_R110002051_G_scaffold10001_3_pt1 | contig 15620 bp, 14 predicted proteins | sample TARA_R110002051 | Tara Oceans TARA_R110002051 (sample SAMEA4397023) | marine metagenome | biome: Polar Biome; feature: [MES] marine water layer (ENVO:01000295) within the mesopelagic zone...; material: water (ENVO:00002006), including particulate matter (ENVO:01000060) such as......
TTCGGGCATCTCCCTTCAAATGGAGAGGGTTTGAGTTTTTATAAAGTTTGTTATAATAATGTGTTTTGTTAAACTACCAGCATACCAGCATACCAGCATACCAGCAGACCGGGGTACCAACCTTCCACTATTCCTCAAAAGAAAAAACCTCCCAAAATAGGAGGTTCTTAATATATTATAGTGAAAAATTACTTTTCTAGATTTTCCAACAAGGCATTTGCATTGCTGTTGTATCCAAAAAGATTTAGCGACTTGATTAAATCGGCGCTGCCATCTGGGAGCATTTCTTCCCAACCTTCTTCGCCATCATGGATCATTCGTAAGATTTCTCTTGAGAAGATGTTGGTGATATTAGGGTCTGGGTTTTCAATATCGACAACCTTGCCATTGTACTTAAAGAACTTGTACAGTTCCTTCATACGAGGATGTACTTTTAGATTTTCGCTGGTCGTTACCATGCCCGTTTTAGAATCGGTCATGGGGTAGAGGTAGACCTTTAAATCTTTAAAGAATAATTTTCCAAAGGCTTCTAGAATACCACCACTCAAGTGTCTGTAATAAGTCGTATCAAATACATCTACTAAATTATTGACACCCATGGTCAGTCCCATACGCTCCTTGGTATAGTTGGAGAAGTACTCCACGAGCCTATAGTATTCTTTGAAATTCGAAATCATTACAGTTTGTCCGAGCGCACATAAAAGTTGGGCTCTTCCCATGAAATCTTCTTCGTCTATCTCTCCTTCGGCGCGAAGGTTAGATAGCGTGATTTCAAAAATGACTTCGGTTTTCTTTTTATTGACACGATTGGCATCCAAAAACATGGCCAACGATTTCTCGTACATGTCCATATTTACCTTGGTTACTGGGCGGAAACTTCCGCGCAATGCTAATACGTTCTTCTTATATAATTGAGCAGCTGGTAATACATTGTTCCCAGAAGGGTCAAACATTACGGCCTCAGTCATCCCATTTTTAACGAGTTGCAGACTCATCAGTCGGTTATCTACCGTTTCAAATTCAGGTCCTGAGAAGTTAATCGTATCAATTTCTATTTGGTCCTTATCTATGTGGTCGTAAAGGTATTTCAGTAATTTTTTAGGATCGTCATATTTATAGAAAGCTCCATAAATAAGATTTACACCTAAGGTTCCAAGTGTTAATTGTTGGAGGCGGGCATCAGTTTCATGAAAACGAACATGCAAAATAATCTCATTAAATTCTCCTTCCGGAGTTACTTGATAACGAATTCCTACCCAACCGTGACCTTTATACTTTTTGGCAAAGTCAATGGTGGCCACTGTATTTGCATAGGTAAAGAAAATCTTGTTTGGCTCTTTATAACGAGAAATACGATCTTCAATAAGTTCCATCTCATGCGAAAGCATTTTCTTTAAGCGCTTTTCTGTCACATATCTTCCATCATCTTCAATACCGTAAATGGCATCACTAAAATCCTTATCATAAGCCGACATAGCCTTTGCGATAGTACCACTAGCACCACCGGCTCTAAAGAAATGTCGCACAGTTTCTTGACCCGCACCTATTTCGGCAAAGGTTCCGTAGATATTTTCATTAAGATTGACTCTAAGGACTTTATTTTTAATCGAAGGAACTTTTTCAAACTCTCTATCACCTAGAATTGAGATCGCCATAGCATGCTTTTTTGATTTATAATCAGCAACTCAAAGATAGTAAATACGCAACGCGGACAAAAAAATAACTGTATTTTTGTGATAAAATTAATCCTTTGAAAATTACCTTTCTCGGTACTGGAACATCACAAGGAATTCCCGTCATTGGGAGTCGGCATCCTGTATGTCACAGTGATGATGTAAAAGACCGCCGATTAAGGGTTTCTGCACTCATTCAATGGGACGACACAAATGTAATTATCGACTGTGGCCCCGATTTCCGGGTGCAAATGTTGGGTACGCTTGCGCGAAATTGCGATACAAATAACCCCTTAGCAGAAGTAGCAGGGATCTTATTCACCCACGAACACGCCGATCATGTCGCCGGACTAGATGATATTAGACCTTTTGTCTTCAATCAAGGAGATATGCCCATCTACGCTCACCGCCGAGTATTGGATACCTTAAAACGTCGTTTTGATTATATTTTCACCACCGAAAATCGCTATCCAGGAGCGCCAAGTGTCAGTGCGCGCGAGGTAAAGAACAATCGTTCGATTCCTTTGGGCGGTATCGATGTTGAGCCTATAGAAGTCTTTCATGGTGAGCTGCAGGTTTTTGGCTATCGCTTTGATAAGATTGCCTATCTCACAGATGTAAAAACTATTGCTCCCGCCGAAATTGAAAAATTAAAAGGCTTGGATATACTTGTCTTAAACGCCCTGCGTTTTAAACCCCATGATACCCATTTGAATGTTGAAGAAGCGATTGCGCTCGCTGCCAAAATAGGAGCGAAGCGCACTTATTTTACGCATATCAGTCATACGATGGGCTTCCATGCAGAAGTAGAAAAAACATTACCCCCGAATATATTTTTAGCCTATGATGGCCTCACTTTAACCACTAGCAATGAAACGTAGTATTTTTATGTATCTCTTTCTTTTTGCGGCATTATGGGTAGTATTCCAGTATGTCAACAATGTGAAAGTCTATGAAAACCAAGAAAAGAAAATAGCAAAGCTAGAAAGCAAACTAAGCACGTCTAATGTGCTTTCTGACAGTTTGAGCACACGTATGAGTGATGCCGAATACTTCACCATTAAGGGTAACGAAAATGCCTATACCTATTTTGAAAACGATGGCTTGGATTTAGATGCGCTCGTGCCAAAAATATTGGATGGGATTTACGCCAAAACAACCGCAGAAGGCAACGAATTAATTCCTTTTAAGGGAACCGCTCGTGCTTTCCAAATCAATAAGGTAAAACTTTTAAATCACCGCTGGCTTATCGCCGACTTCTCTGATGGCAATCGGTGGGGCGAAATACTTGTACAGTATTTTGTCAATGAAGATGGAACTGTTGATTATGAAACTATAGAGAGTTTGGTATATCCAGAATAGCCCCATCGATGTTTAGGGTGGTTATTCTTATTTTTTTGTTTCTTTTTCAAACACAAAAAAAATAAGAATTTTGCGTTCCCCCTCTTGACGGCAGTATTTTGTCAATGAAGATGGAACTGTTGATTATGAAACCATAGAAAGTTTGGTGTACCCAGAATAGCCCCATCGATGTTTGGGGTGGTTATTTCTTAATTTGTAAAGCGTGAACAAAAGTAAAGTCGTTTTACGTATTGGGCAGACTTGCGTGATCATCGCAACACTTTTTGGACTTCATCCATTTATGGGTCTAGTGAGTATACCACTTTCTGTAATTGGTATGATGATCATTTGGAGATCAGCGCTAGTTCCTCACCGCAGCAAACTCTTATGGACCTTTGTGCCGCTTGTAGCAATTAGTGTTATTTGGGTGTTGGTTCTTATTATTACCTCTTACCTAGAATAAAATTCCTTTCTTTTTAGCGTGGTACGATAGATTCTGATATCTTAGAGGTATGATGGAAATAACTTTCATATTGGCGTTATGAACAAGTTAACTATACGCTAAAAAATCTAATGCAAACAAAAAAATATAAAATGAAAAAATCAATTTTAGTCCTATTTATTTTAGCCTCAATATCAGCATTTTCACAAGATTCTGAATATAGTGTTTCCTCATATCTTACAGAGGGTAATAAAGCACCAAATACTCATTATATAGGAGAGGCCTGGCTGAATGCTATTATTCATAATGATGCCGAATTGGGTTATAATATCACAAAAGCAACCTTTAAAGCCAACTCAACCTTAGACTGGCATAAACATGGTTCTGCGCAAGTCTTAATAATTGTAGATGGAGAAGCGTATTATCAAGAGAGAGGAAAGGAGCCAGTAATTTTGAAAGAAGGCGACGTAATCAAATGTGAGAAAGACATCGAACATTGGCACTCTTCCACCAAGTTTAATGATGTAACTTATTTGGCATTATATGGTGGTGAACAACCAACTACTTGGACGGAAGTAGTAACACAGGAATATTACGATGACGTATCGAAAAAATTAAAGATTAATTGATATTCATCAAATTGTGTAAATCAAAACACTTGAACCAAAAAGCTAGCTTACAGCACGGGCTATAATTCATTGTGGAGGAATTTCCTAGATGGAAGCAAAGCTCAAGAGTTGTAAATTTTCAAACCATAAAAAAATTGAATAAACAAGAACCTTTAGTTGACGTATTATCAGAAGAGATGAATATACTCCTAAAAGGTGAAAAGATATTTACTTCAAGTTACAACGATTGGCCCATCGAGTTAGATGCCAAATGGAGCGCAAAAAAAGTTCATCTTAAAATGTCTGCAAAGGTTCCTAAATTTCATATCATATTTGAAAATTGTACTATTCGAAAGGCAAAGTTAATGAGTATAGTTGCTGGCTATGACAATTATAAACTCAGTGGAAGTTCGAGTCCAATATCTGATCTGTTCCTAACTAGTGCAAGTGCAAAGAATTTATTAAAAGGAAAGAATGCTAGTTTTGAACTCTCTCATAAAAATCTAATTTATGAGATTCAATTAAAACGATTTGATAAAACTAGTTTGACAAACGTGTTTATCCTATTCAACAAATTAACACAAGAGATTAATGAGTTGATTCGTAATTAGCGATACATAATTCACTGTTGTGTAATATATTAGATGCATAAGTAGTAATTCCTGTTGAATTTGCTGATTTGAATTGGTATACTTAATCGTGTCACAGGAGTTGAAAAAATGTAGATAACATCATCTGCTCTAGACATATTACTAATTGATAGAAGGGAATTCTAATGAATAAGAATCAGAAAATCATAAGAACTTGGAGAGGTTGGACCACCATTGAAAATGCTTCAATCTATGAAGCTATGTTGGTTAATGAAGTGTTTCCAGCTGTAAAAAAAAAGGGGTTTCTGGATTAGAAAAAGTCAGTATATCAACTCTAGAAAAAAAGAATGAAGTTGAATTTTTTCTGATACTACAGTTTGATTGTCTCGATTCTGTAAAATTGTTTGCAGGAGAAGATTATGAAACAGCTTACATACCTGAAAATGCTAAACATGTCTTACTTAGATATGACCTAAAGGCAAATCATTATGAATTCAAAAAAGAATTAATCCTTGTATAAGGAATGATGCTGTCATGTGTTGATAAAAAAATAAAATCATAATTATAGACGATGAGAACTTTCTCGCGGATGAAAGAAATGAAAAACTTCTATTAGCCGTTTCTAAAGCACAAACTAATCTGGGCTATTTTATTGAAGAATTAAAGAATCATTCAAAAGACACAAGCTATTGGTTTTCTGCAAAATCTAAATTTGAAAATAAAGAAAGTATAGATCATATTTGGTTTAAGATAATTGCATTCAAACCAAATGATTCCTTTGTGGGGGTACTTCATAATGACCTTAATTGGTCTAATTCTTTAAAATTGGGGATACCATAAATGTTCATAAAAAGGATATCAAAGACTGGTTCATTGAGAATGAATCTGAAAACAAAATTGAAGGTGATTTTACAGAAAAGATTTTATTTGGAGACGAAAAATAACTGCGGAAATAAAGATTCAAAGCCCTGTAAGACACATAAACAGTATGTTTTTAGATTTATGGCATTTTCCCAAATAGTAAAATTCTTTTAAATAAAATGAATAGTTTCCTCTCGAAATTCTCCAGTTTATCCAAAACTCACTACCTTCATTCTAAATGAAAAACCTAACAATTATCGGAGGAGGCTCTGCTGCACTTATGCTTGCAGCAATGCTTGACACCTCTAAGTATCAGGTGACTCTCATTGAAAAGAAAAAAACTGCAGGTAGGAAATTTTTAGTCGCCGGAGAGGGTGGCTTGAACCTCACATTTAATTCGTCTGTTGATGAACTCATTGCTCAATATGTCCCGAAGGAATTTATGGAGCCAATCCTTCGTCAGTTTTCAAATGAAGATTTTATAAGTTGGCTCAATGAGCATGAAATCCCCACCTTTATTGGATCTAGTAATCGGGTATTTCCTGAATTGGAGATCAAACCCATCATCATTCTCAATAAGATCATTGAATTCATAAAAATGAACAAAGTTAAATTCCAACTGAATACCGAGTGGCTTGGATGGGATTCACAAGGGAACCTATGCTTTGATAATCTAGATGACCTTAACTCCGATATTGTAGTTTTTGCTATGGGTGGTGCTAGTTGGAAGGTGACAGGTTCTGATGGTACATGGAGTGAAAAATTCATAGAACGAGATATAAATGTACTTCCATTTAAGGCGGCCAATTGTTCGTTTCGAGTACAATGGAATGCCGACTTTATAGCACTCCACGAAGGAAAACCTTTAAAGAATATCGCATTAACATACAAGGATCATTATTCGAAGGGGGAGTTGGTAATTTCTAAATTTGGCCTTGAGGGGAATGCTATCTATGCCCAAAGTCAAAAAATTCAAAATGACCTTAGCTCCACAAATAGTGTTGTCATCCATATGGATCTAAAGCCCTCCTTAACTGTTGACCAACTAAGGAAAAAATACAAGAGTGCTCGGAGGTCAAAAGTAACCGATATTCTAAAAAATGAATTAAATCTAGATCGAACAGCGATTGGCTTTTTAAAGCAATTCACCGATAAAGAAACCTTTTCAAATCCTGATCTGTTGATAGCTACTATAAAAGCGGTACCTGTCACCTTAACAGCGGCAGGGCTATTAGATGAAGCAATTTCTAGCCTAGGCGGAATTGCCATAGACGAGATCGATGCACAATTTCAGTTAAAGAAAATACCCAATAGCTACGCGATAGGTGAGATGCTCGATTGGTATGCGCCTACAGGTGGGTATCTATTACAAGGCTGCTTTAGTATGGGTTTCGTTTTAGCGAAACATTTAAATGCCTTAGAAGTCGCAAAGTAAGTGTAAAAGCTTGATTGGAGTAGTGAATATTAATTATTAAAATCTATTGCCCAATGTATAACTCAAGATTACTTATAGCAATCCTTATTTTATGTTATTCTTTTAATGGATTTGCACAAACGCAGCCAAAGATTGAAGGGACCATCATTATTGGTCAAGTTGACAGTTTGTATTCAGAAATTCTACAAGAACAGAGAGAGATTTGGATTTCACTTCCAGATAATATGGATAAAACAAAGCAATACCCCGTAATTTATCTATTAGACGGGTCAATACATTTTCAAGTCGTAACAGGGATGTTGAATCAGCTTTCTAAATGGCAAATGCCAGAATCTATTGTTGTTGGAATTATTAATACCGATAGATTACGTGATTTTACACCTACTAATGTGTCCTTTTCTCGCGGACATAAAACAGAGACCTCTGGTGGGGCTCACAACTTTATGAAATTCATAAATCAAGAACTGAAACCTTATATAGAGAGTGAATATCCAACAGAAAACAACACCACTATTATTGGACACTCAACCGCTGGATTATTTGTGCTCTATTCCTATTTACAAGAGGAATCACCCTTTGATAATTATTTGGCTATTGAACCTAGCCTATGGTGGGACAAAGAAAACCTAGTAAATGAAACCCCAAAACTCCTAAAAAACGGAAATCGCAAAGAGAAATCCTTATATATTGCTGTTGCAAATAGCCTAGGGAAATCGATGGATACCGTGAAAGTGAGGAAAGATAGATCTGAACCCTCGGAACAACTAAGAGCCAATTTAAAATTTCATGACCTATTGGTCAAAAATAAGGAGTCGCTAAGCTTTGATTGGGAGTATTTTGAAAATGAAGATCATGGCAGTGTAACGATTCCAGCTCAGTATAACGGTTTACGATCTGTTTTTTCATGGTTTCCTTTCCCTGAATTGTGGAGATTCAATACGCCAAAAAAATATTCAACCTCCGAATTAGTTGACCCCTTTTATGCACATTATAAAAAATTGAGCACTAAAATGAAGCGAGAGGCAAAACCTGATTGGCAGTTGGTGAATGATATCGGTTCTTTTATGTTAAATGGTCATAATCTACCTAAAAAAGCCCTGGCATACTTTGAAATGAACCTAGCTTTTTATCCCAATGAATCTAAAAGTCACCTTGCCTTAGGTAACTTTCACCTATCACAAAAGGATAAATCAGCGGCCATTGAGTACTATCAAAAAGCAATCGCTATTGATGGCAGCCAAGAGGCTAAGGATCAATTAAAGGCCTTGAATTGATAGCAAGTAAAGTAGCCAATCGACAAGATGTATTCAAAAATTTGCATCTTTACATTATCATATAGGTTTCATTTTTAACCCTTTGTGATATTTCAACTAACCAAAAACCAAAAACCAAAAACCAATGAATCAAGAAATTCCTAGCACTTCCGGCTCTAACCATTTCACTGATAAGCAAATTTTTACAAAAATATGGAAGAGTCCGAGACAGGTCTTTAAGTTTATCAATGAAACCAAATACGACAAATATGTATATATCCTTTTGTTCTTCGCTGGGATAGCAAGGGCTTTTGACCAAGCAACGATAAAAGATATGGGAGACAATATGTCCCTTTGGACTATCATCGGTATTTGCGTTATTGGTGGCGGACTCTTAGGTTGGCTGGCGTATTATATTTATGCCGCATTATTAGGTTGGACAGGTAAATGGTTGGATGGAAAAGGAGATACTAAGTCGATTTTAAGAGTGCTTGCTTATGCTCTAATTCCGTCTGTTATTGCCTTAGTCTTCCTTATACCCCAAATTGGTATTTATGGCATTGAAATGTTCAAAGCAGATGGCGATATATCAAGTGCCGGTCTTATTCCAAATATTTTGGTATATGGATCCATGGTAATCGAACTTATACTAGGCATTTATACCCTTGTGTTTTTAGTAATTTCGGTATCCGAGGTTCAAAAATTATCTATAGGGAAATCCATTTTGAATTTAATTTTGCCAATATTAGTCTTCGCAGTGCCCATAATTCTCATTGCATTATTCTTAAAATAAAATCTGATTGGTTCTATTAATGTATAATGGAACCAGAATAAATTCCCATCTTCTTTGGTAATATATGAGATACTTATACCTTAGAGGAGTCCTGAGATGATTATTGAATTCAGAGTCAATACTGCTTCTGTATTCATAATTTGAAACCAAAAGAACATGAAGAAATTATTATTTCAATGGAATAAGATAAAAGCTACTTTTTGGTTTATTCCTGTGGTGACTATTTTGGTTGCGGTGCTCCTTTCAATTGTCTTAGTGAAAATCGACGGGTTTGTAGATATCTCCCAAGACAGTTTTGGACGCTTCTTTTTGGTAAATAGTACAGATTCTGCACGGAGTATTCTCACCACTATTTCTGGAGCTATGATCGGTGTTGCGGGAACTGTTTTCTCGGTAACCTTAGTTGCCTTGACTTTAGCGTCATCTCAGTTTGGTCCGCGATTAATTAAAAACTTCATGTATGTTCGCCTCAACCAAGTAGTGTTGGGCTCCTACGTTTCTACCTACCTCTATTGCTTGCTTGTACTCAATGCCTTAAAAGACAGTGAAGGATATACCTTTATTCCATCTATCTCTATTTTGGCGGCTATTATTGGGGCTATTTTTAATATAGTACTACTAATTGTATTTATCCATCAGATTGCTACTAGTATCCAAGCTGATAATGTGATCTCTGATATCTCTGATGTCATCTGTGAAAAGATTGAAGCTCTTTCTCCGGGTGTTAATGATCCTTTTACGGCTATTACTTGTATTGATAATTTAACAGCTGCACTAACTGCTTTGGCTAAATTAAAATTTCCGTCTAAATATCGATATGATGAAGAAGGAAAGCTTAGAATTATCGCTAATACCGTAGATTTTGAAGGCGCCTTAGATGCTGCTTTTAATCAGATTCGCCAATTTTCAGGCGGAAGTCCATCGGTGATTATTCGCCTCATGGAAGGCCTTATTACCATTCATGGTTTTACCACCAACACCAAAGACCGTGACTCTGTAATTGAACATGCAGAGATGGTTTTACGGAAAGGGGGAAGAAACCTTTACAGAAAAGAATGACCTTAAAGATCTGCGTGATCGTTCAAAACAAATCCTTAAATGATGTAATGACTCTGCTACCACAACGTCCAACATTGCAGCTGTTCGAGAACCTATGAATCAAAGTCTTTCGTATTATTTAACCCTCTTTGTCCTAAAGCTAAAAGGCATAAAAAAAACATTCAGTATAGATCCAATTGATGTTCAAAAGATAAGAAAAGAAGATGTTCACTATCCCAAAGCTAGCTTCTTTAAAAAGCAAACTGTTCGCTCTTTTTCTATTTCCGATTCTCTAATAACAGAGGTGCAACAAGCTCAGAAGTCGCGTAAGCTGTTGATTTTTATTCACGGAGGCGCTTTTATCTCAGGACCAGCCCAACATCATTGGGACAGCTTAAAAGGAATCCATAAGCAAACAAATCATACGATCTGGATGTGTGATTATCCCAAAGCTCCTGAAAACACAATTACTAGCCTGTCAAATAATATTGATGAAGTGTTTAAAACCGCTTTAGAACAGTATGAACCTTCACAAATTATCCTTTTTGGGGATTCAGTGGGAGGGACACTTATTACAGCTCTTATTCAAAGGCTAGTTGAAAATAAAAGCCTACTTCCTAAAAAAATAATTCTCGTATCCCCAGTGATGGATGCAACCTTATCTAATCCTCAAATTGACGCCTTAGATCCCATAGATCCTATGTTGTCAAAAAAAGGAGTGCTCAGTGCAAAAAAGATGTGTGCTGAGAAGAATGATTTAAAGGATCCTAAGATTTCTCCCTTGTATGGAAGTTTTCAAAACTTTCCACATACGGTGTTGTTTTTGGCTAGTAAAGATATTACCTACCCTGATCAAGTATTAGCTGTCGCGAAATTGCGAAAAAACAAGACTCCGCTAGCGATTATTGAAGGAAGCAATATGCCACATATATGGCCCTTGCTGCCGGTAATGAAAGAAGCGAAAACGGCATTGAAAGAACTAATAAATCATATAAATAACTAATAGTCTAGCGGACTTGAATTGCCGTTTTATTTCACGTAAGTGTAGAAAAACATAGTAAATTGCGGTTTGCCTTTAAAAGCGTTCAAATTGAAATTATAAGTCTATGAAACAGCTTCTTATTCTCACCACAATATTTATACTCACAGTTATGGTCTCGCCCATTTATGCGCAACAAGATCCTTTTATCGAGGACTATGTAGAACGCCTGGAAAATTCTCGTAAATATTTAATGCTTGTCGCAGAAACTATGCCCGAGGACAAGTATAACTTCAAAGCCACTCCAGAATCACTAACCTTTGCACAAAATTTATTGCATATTGGCTATGCGCTAGATTGGCATAGCGAGTCATTGCTAGGAGGGCGAGAAGCAAGAGTTTGGAGCACTGATCTTACATTTAAGGCTGCCAATAAATCTAAAGAAGAAATGATTGCACTTATTGATAAGACTTTTGATGCTGCCATCGCCCTAATAACAAAGTTTGATAGGACCCAATTTGATGACGAATTAGACTATTTTGGCTTGAATAGGTCAAAACGACAAATATTTTTATTACTTGCAGACCATATTACTCATCATAGAGGACAAATGCTGGTTTATATGAGACTCAACGGACTGGTCCCACCTCGTTATGTACTATTTCAATAACAGACATTAATTACAATTTTTGGAGATGATAAAAATAAACAATGGAGTGATGCTCAATGCATATCCCGATAGTATTGGGACTAATTTAAATGACATTGTGAGCATGCTCAAAATGCCCGCTTTTAAAAATGCATTTTCACTTTTTTATGTGTTGCCTACCTTTTTTAATAGCGACCTAGATAGAGGCTTTTCGGTAATAGATTATGATATCAATGAAGATTTAGTTTCTAAGGATGATATTACTGCCTTGAATGCTTTAAACATAATGCTCAAGTTTGACATTGTGCTAAATCACCTGTCGGTAGCCTCTCCTCAATTTAAGGACTTGATCAAAAACGGAGATGCCTCTAAATACAAAGACTTCTTCATTGATTGGAATGAGTTTTGGGAAGGAAATGGAACTGAAAATAATGAAGGGATCATAGTTCCTAAAAAGGAATATTTGGATAAACTTTTCATGCGCAAATCAGGCCTACCTATTCTGAAGATTGCATTTCCAGACGGAACCGAAAGACCTTATTGGAATACCTTTTATCAGAAAATAACCTATAAAGAAATAACAACTGAGGATCTAAAATCTATAGATAATTTAAGTGTGGAGGAGGCTCAAATTATTTGCGATAAAGTCAATGCGGCTATCACCGAAAATCACGATGTACAAAGCATTGATTTGGGTAATTACACAAATCATAAAACCGTTATTTTACAAATAGTCAATAGTAAACGAAGCTATCTAGGACAAATGGATGTGAACGCAAAATCCCCATTGGTTTGGGAGTTTTATGAAGAAGTGTTGGCGAAAGTAGCAAGTTACGGCTGTCAGATTTTACGATTGGATGCCTTTGCGTATTTGCATAAGGAAATTGGCGAAACCAATTTTTTCAATAAACCAGGAACTTGGGAGTATTTGGCACGCATAAATGAAATTGCCAAAAAGAATAAGATCGTTCTATTACCAGAAATTCATGCCGAATATGGTTTGCATTTACACGATGAAGTCGCCAAAGAAGGCTATGCCATTTATGACTTTTTCTTACCCGGATTGATGATTCATGCGATTGAAAAGGGAAGCAATAAAGCGCTGCTGATTTGGGGAAAAGAAATTGTAGAGAAAGGATATCAGACCATCAATATGTTAGGCTGTCATGATGGGATTCCTGTAATGGATTTGAAAGGGAAAGAAGTCAATGGGGTTTATCAGAAAGGCCTTTTAAAAGATGAGCAAATTGAAGAAATGATGGAACTCCTTTTAGATCGAGGAGGGCGAGTCAAAAACCTATACGGCGCCGATGGGAAAAAGATCTCCTATTATCAAGTCAACGCTACCTTCTTTAGCGCCTTGGGGGAGAGTGAACAAAAACTACTTTTGGCGAGAGCTATTCAATTGTTTATGCCTGGAATCCCTCAAGTTTGGTACTTAGATGTATTTGCGGGAGCCAATGATTACAAAGCAGCAGATAGCGCAGGAGAGGGCGGACATAAAGAAATCAATAGAACAAATCTCAGTTTGGATGCTATTGAAGCCGGTCTCAAAAAGGAGGTTGTAGTGAAACAACTTGAACTGATCCGAATGAGAAATACGGTGACTGCATTTCAAGGAACAGTTCATTTTAAAGAGACTTCTGAGGAGCAGCTTCATATTATTTGGACCAAGGATAATGATTTTGCTGAGCTAAAAGCTAACCTGATAACCCATGAATATTCCATCGGCTATTCTGAAGCTGGAACAGTGAAGAACTTAGATTCATAAATACTATATAGGAGTAGACTATTGGATTGAAAGAAAGCGATATTTTACGCAAAGAATAAATGACCAAAAAAAAGAAACCAAGTTCGGATGCCCAGGGAATAGGCCGTATAATCACCGATGCCACTCTAGGCGTCACCGATATAGTAGAGGCCATGCATAAAAGGGTCGTTCATCCACCGTTTCTGCCATCTACTCCCATCCAACATCTAATTACCCATATAGCGTCTATCACCTATAAAAATATAAGATGGAGCACTAGAATAATTGGAAAGGGCGCAGATAAGGCCTTGGGACTATATTCTTCTTTAAGTGAAACCAATAATACTACAGATCAGAAAGAAGCGATGCGTTCTGTTTTGAATGGAGTAGTTGGCGATTATTTAGAAAAAAATGACAACCCTCTTCAAATAACCATGCAATTCAGACATGAGGGTAGGGACATTTCTATGAATAGCGAAAGTCTAAAAATCGTATATCCTGAGGTTAATGGAAAAATCCTTTTGATGATTCATGGTTCCTGTATGAATGATATCCAATGGACGCGTGAGGGACATAATCACGGTACTGCATTGGCTGAGGAATTAAACAAAACACCTATTTACCTACATTACAATAGCGGACTTCATATTTCGACCAATGGGCAAAGTCTAAATGAGTTGTTGGAAGACTTAATATTACAATGGCCTGTACCCGTTGAAGAATTAACCATTGTTGCCCATAGTATGGGAGGTTTAGTCGCTCGCAGTGCGCTTTATTATGCCGAGCAACACAAAAAGCGATGGAACAAACATCTAAAAAGAATTATTTTCTTAGGAACTCCGCATCATGGATCTTCCTTAGAGCAAGCTGGCAACTATTTAGATGCCGTTTTAGAAGCGGTTCCCTATGCAAAACCTTTTGCCAGATTGGGAAAAATTAGAAGTGCTGGGGTAACAGATTTAAGATTTGGGAACATAGTAGATGAAGACTGGAAGTACTATGACCGATTTGAAGTTCAAGGTGACAAAAGGAAAAACGTTCCATTACCTAAAACGGTAGCATGTTATAGCATAGCAGCTGTTATTGGTTCATCGCTTAAATCTGGCTCTTCAAAATTAGTTGGAGACAAAATGGTGGGCGTAAATAGTGCTTTAGGACAACATCGTAATTCTGCTAAAAATTTAAATTTTAAAATGGAAAATACCTGGATAGCCTTTGAAAGTAATCATTTGGATTTATTAAATAAGCCTGAAATATATGCTAAAATAAAGCAATGGGTGATTTGATGTGCCCCGAACCCCATGGTATTAATCCTACTTTTGCGGGATCTTTTCCAACCATTCTTTTAATTCATAGAAATTTGTAGGATGCACTCCGTGACCGACAGGGAATTCAGAGAGCGAACTCACAATACCCAATTTCTCCAAATAGGCCGGAGTCTTTCTCGCTGCATCGATAGGGATTACCTGATCGACTGTTCCGTGAGAATTATAGATGTTTAAATGTGCATAGGCAGCATTGGACTTGAGATAAATGATATCTTCATTGATATAACCACTAAGACCGATAACATTCTTTATTTTTTCTGGATATGTTAAGGCAACTCCATAACTTAGGATTGTTCCTTGACTGAAACCAAGCAAAGTTACATTGAACGGATCCAAATCATAGGCTTTCACTGCCTCATCGATAAATTGAGCAATCAAATCTCGAGACACACGTGCCCCTTCATTGTCTGAAACCTTAATCCCCGTTGGGTCAATAGAGATTGCATACCATGCATTACCATAAGGTTGCATTGGCATAGGAGCTCTTACAGAGATAATATGGTACTTCCCTGGCAATTCGCTTGCAAAACTGAATAGATCATTCTCATCACTTCCATAACCATGCAAAAGAAGCAGCAGCGGAGCCTTTCCTTCCACAGTAATTGTTGGCTTTCTAACGATATGTTCTAAACAAAGATTTTTCATAGCCGCAAAAATAAAAAACACTACGCTAAGAGGAGCTATTTATTTAGTAAGATTATATAGTGGGTTGTGGGTAGAGAGTAGAGGTTAGTGGGCAGAGGGAGGATTTGATTGGAGATTAACGATTGGAGATTAACGATTTTTGAAGAACAAAAAAGTAAATTTTAATTGTGTTTTGGAGCTTGGAATTTTATTTTTGCCTAATGCCTAATGCCTAATGCCTAATGCCTAATGCCTA
>TARA_R110002051_G_scaffold323712_2_pt1 | contig 15616 bp, 6 predicted proteins | sample TARA_R110002051 | Tara Oceans TARA_R110002051 (sample SAMEA4397023) | marine metagenome | biome: Polar Biome; feature: [MES] marine water layer (ENVO:01000295) within the mesopelagic zone...; material: water (ENVO:00002006), including particulate matter (ENVO:01000060) such as......
AGCATACGTACTTTTTTCACGCCACTATTTCTTTCCATTTGTCCGTCTCCGCAAAGTCCTTAACGATTCTATTCCGCTCAGTTAATAAGTCCATCATGTATTTTTTCAAGAATAGCTTGTCCGCTATCTTACCGAAAATACCTAGCGGAGATTTATACTCAAAATAGTCCGTCATTAAAGTCCCGCCATTAGATTCCGAAAAATGGTGTTCGTGTCTGAAGCTTTTAAATGCACCTTTTACCATTTCATCCACAAACATATTTGGACGCTCAAATTCCGTAATCCTTGAAGTTAGTTTTTGATAAATTCCGAAGTGTTTTGCTCTCCACGTGACTGATTCGTCCATTCCAATCAATCCGTTCATTTTTCCGGCGATTGCAGTTTCGTTTGTGTGTTCAGTTGAGATTTTATGCAAGTCAATACTGCGTGATAAGTCGAATACGATTTCTCTATTAGCTTTAATTTCAGTTCGTAATTCGATTCTTGGCATTTGTTTTTTCAGTATGTATGCTAACATAGGGATATAGATCATATGATCTATATATCTTATATATGTGGAACTAAGATAAGGGATTTATTATGCTATTAATGGTGGTTTCCGTATCTCCTTGTATTGACGCTACAAAGCCTGATTCTTATATCAATCCAATTTTACCGTAATTCACAAAAAAATTCTCTTGTAATAAAGGAATCACCTTATTAAAAAAAACCGCTTTAAGCCCTTTTAAAGATTTTATTTTAAGAAAATAACTATGGCCAATAGCATGGTCCTTATCCAATAACTTTTCTATACGTTTGTTTATTGTCACTAGATTTTTAACCAAGTCGACACTATCAATTACCCCATCGTTAGAATTACCAACTACAGTTGAAACGAACGTACAAGTCAACGGAACAAACCTGACAGATGGTTATACAACTCCTGTTGATTTGGATTCCAACGGTACAGTGGATTTCCTTTAAACGGGAGTGGCACCGTCAATATTATCTCGACCCAAGAATATTATAGTAGTCGCTGGTGCGGGTCCTACATATTAAGTTTTTCCTGTAAATACAGAGAGCTATCAATGGCAAACGAGTAGAGACGGCGGTTTGACCTATACTTATCTTTCTGATATAGGGATATGCATGGGGTCCAATACGGTAAATTTGATAATAAGTGCATCCAACTTGGATATGAATAATTATCAATATAGGGGAATCGTAGCAAATTCTGCCTATGTCTGTTCTAAAGCTATTGTATCTACCGCTGCTTCTTTGACAGTAAAGGTGCGGTCCGTAATTTCCAATAGAAGAATTACCCATAGGGTCAAAAAGAATTAAAAATACACAAGTTTATATTAGATATTCAGCTTGAAACATGTTCGATTTTTTATGCAATATTTGAAATATTACTGTGAAAAATTGAAACTACCGATATATAAAGCTCATATCCTTTTAATTTACATTCAACCTTTATTACAAAGGTTAAATCAAGGAGTATACACACCAAACGAATCTCTTAATTGTACTTAATCCATTCTATTAAGATTTGACTTTACGCCAAATTTTCACGATGATTTTTATTAAAAGATCGTTTAATGACCCAAAGCTGGTTTTTTTACAACAAAAAAACAGCTTTTCACAACATTTTAATTCCAAATAATAATAAAACCTTCAAATTAGCCCGTGGGATTAACCTTACAATAAAAAATGAGGTATACCCAGTTTTATCCCAAATGTAATTAACCTATGCGCTCAAAAAAACTCGAACTTAAATGGTTAATGGCACTTTGTTTCCTATTAATAGGTTGCCTATTCACATCCAATGCCCAAGAAGCTGTTCCTTTCAGCCCTAGACTGAACGGAGGTAGTATGGATATTCGGGGAAATATTATTTTTGCGGGTAATAATATTCTGAATAGGGCTTCACAAGCAGATCCTTCCTTAGCAAATACAGCATATAATGGCACGGACAACAACAACAATCTTTGGATGGAGTACATTGATATTGATGGGGACCCTACCACTTTTAGTTCCAGTAGTGCGGAGCTAAATATTCCTGACCCATCATGTTCCCAGGTTCGTTATGCTGGACTTTATTGGGCAGCAACCTACCCAAATGAAAGAAGTACCGATGGATCGGCTCAATTTAACGGAACACCAAGGATTGAAGATTGGTTCAATATTAAATTCAAGACACCTGGAGGAAGCTATGTTGATTTAACCGCTGATACATCCGCTGATGTAATCGGAGATGAGGATGATATTATTTTTGATGGATATGATTACAACAATATAAATAATTCTTTTAAAGATTCACCCTACATCTGTTATAAGAACGTTACGGATTTGGTACGTGCCAATGCAGATCCAACTGGGGAGTATACAATAGCGAATGTTCGTGCCACAAAAGGAGTAAGGAATGGTTCCAGTTCTGCCGGTTGGGTTATGGTCGTTATCTATGAAAACCCGTCTGAAACGGGAAAATTTATTTCTACATTCGATGGCTATGCCGGTATGTCCGGTACAGTTGGTTCTGTAGATGTAAATATCAGTGGATTTAAGACCCTGCCTTCGGGTTTCCCGGTAAATGCAAGAATAGGTGTAGGGGCTTTAGAAGGTGATAGGAGCATAACAAATGATAGGTTTGCTTTAAAAGCAAGCACTACCGCATCATTTATTGACCTTTCCACTACCAACCTCAACCCGGCCACCAATTTTTTCAACTCTACTATTTCAGAAAACGATACCCAAGTTTCCACCCGGACTCCTTTTGGGACCAATACTTTGGGATTGGACCTGGATATCTTTGACCTTAGTAATCCGAATAATACCATTCTACCAAACGATGAAACTAGTGCCACAATGCGCTTCACCTCTTCAGGTGACGGATATGGTGCCTTTCTGTCCACTTTTTTAGTTGAACAGATCGAACCGACAATTGTTCTTGAAAAAAGAGTGGAGGATATTGGGGGCAACGATATAACAAATATGGGCGTGAACCTAGGTCAACCATTGGATTACGTGCTGACTTTTCAGAATATAGGAAATGATCATGCGGTTAATTATACAATAAGGGATGTTCTACCTATAAATGTTACTTTGGACGAGGCAAATTTGATACTACCTGTTGGAGCAACCTATACATTTGATGCTTTAACTAGGACAATCGTGTTTACCATACCCGAAAATCTTATTCTGGAAAATGCTCCCGAATATAGTATTCGTATGCGGGTAAAAGTGGCTGAGAACTGTTATGATTTTGTCGACGCCTGTACCGACCAAATACAAAACTTGGCATATTCTACCTATTCTGGGGCAATCAATACGAATGTAATTACCGATGATCCCAGTGTCTATAATTTTGATAATTGTGGATTTGTAGTCCCCGGAGCAACCAATTTTCTTTTGGACGACCTTAGCGACTGTACCTTTACCCGAACAGTTAAGCTTTGTGGTGCCGATGTATTACTGAATGCAGGGGATAATTTTGATGAATATATCTGGATCCGCGATGAAAATGGAAATGGCCAGATCGATTCAACCGATAGGGTTATGAACGATGGTGACCCTGACAATGACCCAAGTTCACTCTTGGTAAATACCGTAGGAACCTATATTGTGGATAAAATCGTGGCCGACCCCTGCAAGGGATTCAAAGAAATAATAATAGTAGAACCATATGGTGGTGGCATCGATACAAATCCAATTATTGAATATTATAATTCTGTCAATGCCGATACTGACCCATTTAACGACATTAGCGGCGAAATTGTTCAATGTAGTATAGATGGTGATCTGCTACCTAAAATTTTTCTATGTGGAATCAATGACAGCGCAAATTTACAGGTTAATATACTGGATGCGCAGAGTATCATTTGGGAAAGACTGGATGAGGCAAGTTGTGTTCCTTCAGGGGATGATTGCGCCAATAAAAATGGTACTTGTACGTGGACGCAAGTTGCAGCAGGAAATAGTTTCAATGTTAATGAAGCGGCGAAATACAGAATGGCCGTAACCTATCAAAATGGTTGTTTTGACCGTTATTATTTCAATGTGTTCCAGAATAATTTAGACATACTGTACAATAAAACCGATATTATCTGTACTACCCCAGGTAACATTACTATTACAAATTTAGGAAATGCCTACAGCTATCAATTAGTAAATGCTGCCAATGGCAACATAATCATACCTTTTAGTGCGAACAACGGCCCTAGTTTTAATTTCAATTCGGGCGAAAATGGTGGTTATAGGGTAGAGGTTACTCAATTGGATAATAACGGGAACCCCATAGAAGGGGCATGTATTTTTAGTACACCTGACATTGGTATTCTAGACAGAGACGTAAACTTTGTAGTCAATGTAATTCCTGAAACCTGCACCGATCTGGGATCGGTGAACATTCAGGTCAATAATGCCCTACCTGATTATGAATTTGAAATCCGTTTGGATGATGGTTCAAACGGAGGTCAGGGGACACTTCTAGATAGTGAATCTACTCAGCAAGGAAATAATTTTACATTTGAAAACCTTAATCATGGAAATTATATTGCGATTGCCAGAACGGATGATGGTTGTTCTTATTCTCAGCAAATAATAGTTGAAAACTACAATACTCTATATTTAGAAGCAAGGGTATCGCAACATATCACCTGTAAAGAAGGTAATATTCTTATGAATTCCGGTGGAGGAAAAACCCCTCACACCTATGCTATTTGGTCTTATGTGGATGAAGATGGGGTAACTGTAACCGCATACCCAACGTTTAATGATGTTCCTGCCTCCGCATTCCAAACCAGCCAGATCTTTGATATTCTAGATCCTGGGGACTATACTTTTATTGTCTTTGACCGATTCAACTGCCCAGCTATTTCCAATACAGTTACCATTGAATTTAGACCTGCAGCAGAATATAATGCTACTTCGGTAACGGATGTATTATGTTTTGGAGACTCTACCGGGGCTATTAAATTCAACCTTGTCAATGATAATGGATACCAGCTAACGTACTATTTGTTTGATGCTTCAACATTCGATGAACAGAATTATAATTATATCAATGCTTTGGCCACTAATACATCTGGTAATTTCCCAGGGTTGTCATCAGGTGACTACACCGTAGTCATAAACCAACGTAAGGGAAGTGCTTCCTGTGATTATTTTGAGTACCATACCATTTCGGCTCCGGCCACTGCCCTTAGTGGTAATGCAATATTGATTCAAGATTACACCTGTACGCAAGATGGTATCATCGAGGCGCAAAACGTAATGGGCGGAACGGTTCCTTATGAATACAGCATCGATGGCGTAAACTTCTTTTCTGGTGCAGGAGCAGAAAGATTTACTGGCCTTGTAGCTAGCACGTATACGATAACGATACGGGATGCAGTTGGTTGTACCTTGGCAACTGATCCGATAACACTGGCCCCTCTAAATCAACCCAGTGATTTGATATTTACTTCCACACAGGTAGTTTGTCCTACATTAGTATCTGATGTCACTGTTACTGTAGTAGATGGTAATGCTCCGTTTACCTATGAAATCATTGCGCCAGCTACAGATGTGGCGTATAATGGCAATACTGCAACATTTACAGGCCTTTCCCCAAAAACATATACCTTTCAGGTCACGGATGATAAAGGTTGCGTATTTCAAGAGGATTATACCATTGCCCCTATAGTGCCAATTAACATAAATGGCCAATTGAACAATAATGTTTCCTGTTTTGGGTTGTCGGATGGAGCTATTACTTTTAATGTGGATAGTTTTATCACTTCCTTTGATTATGTGGTTACGGGACCTCTTGCATTTTCAGACACAAATGTAACAGCCAATGCCATTCCACTTACAGGTCTGGCCGAAGGAGCATATACCATTACCGTAACCGATACGGATACAAAATGTACGGCCACTACGAGCGTTACCGTTACGGCCCCACCTTCGACGCTTGTTATGTCAGGTTTTAAGTTTACCGAAATTTCATGTTCTTCTCCGGGCGAAGTTATTGTCTCTGCCTCAGGTGGATGGGGCGGTTATGAATACGAATTGGTGGACCCTTCTGGATCTAGCATAGGTCCACAAGGAAACAATACGTTTTCAGGTTTAACCGATACATCAGGAAACTACATCGTTATAATTAGGGATGCCGGAGGATGCGAAGTCACACAAACTTTTGTATTTACGCCTTCTCCTCCCCCGGTTTTGGAATTAATCGCTAACAGCTTATGTTATGATAATACGACAGGACTGAGCCTAACGGCAAATGTCGTTTCTGGCGGTACGGCACCATTTCAGTATCGATTGAATGGCGGAGCTTATCAATCGGACAATAATTTCACAGGATTGGGACCTGGTAGTAATACCGTTGAGGTCATAGATAGCAAAAACTGTCCTAGCTCGGCGAGCTTAGAGATATTCCCTACATTGACAGCTTCTTCAAGCCTGATCAAAGGTTTGGATTGTAGTGTTTCACCCGATGCGGAAATTAAAATATTTATAGGGGATGGATCTCCAAATTATACGTATGAAGTCTTTTTGGATGGAACCTTGGAACAAAGTAGTACGGCCGTACCAAGTATTCCCTTTTCATATAGTACTCCATCAGCAGGTACCTATAGGTTTGATATTTACGATGCCAGTGGATGTTCGGTAAGTACCACAGCAATAGTAGATCCATATGTACTTCCCAGTATTTCATTAATTCAGACTACAGAAATTCTATGTAATGGTGAAAATGGCGGAACTATTGAAGTGAATATTGATGGTACCACAGGAATACCGCCTTATACGATATCCTTAGTAAATATTACGACCGGCACAAGCTATGGCAATCAAACTTCCGGTTTGCCAGCAGGTGAATATGAAGTAACCGTAACAGATTCAAAATCATGCTGGGATACACAAACGATCATCATCAATGAACCGGATCCTATTACTTATGACGTTTTGGTAACACCTATTACGTGTGATACGAGTAATGGTACGGAACCTGGTTCTATAAGTATCGCCAATATAAGTGGAGGAACCGCAGAATACACGTATTATCTTACAGGGAACAATGGTCATTCCGATAGCTATCCAACAACCGCAGGGGGGGAAGACTATACATTTGCAATTCTGGAATTTGGGATATACCAGCTAGACGTGATTGACGCCAATGGTTGTTCTGTACAGGTAACCAACATAATAGCCTCTCCACCAGAAGATCTGGATATTGATGTAACTACAGCTACAATAGATTGTGCCCTGGGTGGTACAGCAATCATTACGGTAAACACGAGCTTAGGTGGGAGTGGCAATTACGAATTTGCCATTCTTGAAACCTATAGTGCTCCTTATGTTGATGACCCTGCCAATGATTATCAATCCGCGGATTCTATTGGGGGAGATACGGCAACATTCACAGGTTTGATCCCAGGAATAAAATACAGTTTTGTCGTCTATGATTTAACCAGCAACTGTTATTATTTTGAAAGTGCTGAATTTCCTATTGATTCTCCATCAGACCTTACCACTAATTTAGATGCGGTTAACAATGTTACATGTACCGGAAGTGCTGACGGGAACGTAAGCTTTTCTTTTGACAACTATGCACCTGATGCAACCGCTGTCAATTACGAGATTTTTAATTTTCAATCCAATATATCTACAGGTATTATCGGTTCAAGAGCCGTAAACCCGCCTGGCGTTGGAACCGGGGTAACTGTACCCAATGTTGGGTCCTTGGCACCTGGTATTTACTATATCTTATTCGATGAGGTCGGCGGTACTTATGACAGTTGCTCTGTAGGGTCCGAAGTTTTTACCATTTCAGAATCTACAAATCTTTTACAGGTTGCGGCGACACTGATTAAAAATGATAATTGTAACCTAAATGCAGGTCAGGTCTCGGCCATTGGCCAATTTGGTACAGCACCTTATGAATACCAAATAGCCTTGTCAACAGATACGGCACCAACGGCGGCGACATGGGCAGGCAGTACTACAAATGTTTTTAATGTGGAAGGGGGCGACTATATAGTGTATATTAAAGACGCCAATAACTGTATTCAACTTAATACCGTGGGAGTTCCGACAGATCCTTCCCCGGAAATAAGCCTTTCCGTAAACAATCAATGTTCTGGATCGGAAGGAAATTACGCTATTGATATTACATTGACCGCTGTAGGTATTGCACCGTATGCCATAAGGGTAGATGGTAATGCACCCATAGCCGCTAGTGGATTGAATACGCTAGGCAGTATGATTACTGTTTCAGGTTTAAATTCAGGTAGTCATACTATTGAAATCCTAGACAGTAATGGCTGTGGCGAAATAAAGAATATCACTATTGCCCCAGAATTGCAGGCAAGTGTTATGGTAACGGTACAACCAAGCTGTAATACGGATGATGGCGTCATAGCATTCACAATTACTGGAGGCTCAGGTTCCTATACGGCCGAGCTATTGGCTGCTGACTTATCGCCGACAGGGATTTCTCGAACTGGAAATGAATTTAGTGGAGTTCCTTTTGGAGATTACGTGGTACGGATTACTGATAATATATTGGGCACACCAAATTGTTTTGTTGAGCTACCTATTTCGTTAGAAGAACCAACACCTATAACCTTATTCGATACAGAATGGACCGATGTTAGTTGTTTTGGTGGTTCAGATGGAAGTATCGTCGTGAATCTTGAGCCCTACAGTGTAGGGGTAAACGATAATCCACCCTATGTTTATGAAATTACCGATGGCACATCTACCTTTACCCAAAATACAGGTCTGTTTACGGGACTTGCGGTAGGAATTTGGGACATTACGGTAACTTCAAATAGAAACTGTATTGCCACAGATCAAGTGGAAATTGAAGATCCAATAGCCTTGGAAGCCAACATTACAGATGTGGTGCCTTTTTCTTGTGACCTAAATAGTACAACGCAAGCCGCTGTAATTGAAGTTACTATTACTCCCGGTACGGGCACCCCAAATTATTTCTATAGCGTAAATGGAGGTAGTTTCTTACCAACAGGAGGAACGGTTTTCACTTTTGAGGTATTAAACGCAGCAAATTATGATATCGTAATAAGAGATGCTAAAGGTTGTGAAGTTATCTTGTCCACACAAATAGACCCTATAAACACGTTTACCGCACCCATTACTACTTTGAGTGATATTTCATGTAACGGCCCCGAAGAAATTTTGATTACAGTGAACGATGACGGTAACCCCGCCAACACCTATTCTTTTGAGCTATTACCTATTGGAAACGCCAATGGTATACCAACAGGAAATCCTACAAACACAACGGCCACCTATAACTTAACAGCTGTGGGTAGTTATACATTTCGTATAACCGATAATACCACGGGCTGCTATGTTGACACTCTTTATGATATCGCTCCATATGACCAAATGGATGTGTTTGCCACGGCCACTTCACCCGTTACTTGTTTTGGGGATGGTAACGGTTCCTTAGAAATCCAAATAACCGATTATTCGGGAACTTTTGACTATTACGTCTTTACACAGGCCGGTGTTCCTATACGAACAGTTACAGGTAATACAGCAACAAATCTTTTCACTGTAGATGGATTATCCGGAGGAAACTATTATGTTAGGGTAACCCAAACTGAATTCCCTTTCTGTTCGGATGATTCCAATGTAATTACCATTAGTTCGCCAAATATGGCATTGACCACGATTATTGATCCAGTGGCCGAAGCGGAATGTACAGATAACATGGGTGAGATCTTGGTTCAACCCAGTGGTGGATATGCTCCTTATGATATCCTTTTGACCAATACTACGACCGGACAAGTATATATTTCCGATAATGTAGGGGCAATGCTATTCACCGGACTATCTGCCGGGAATTTTAATGTTCAAGTGACCGATAACTTTGGTTGTGTTTACATGGATACTGAAGTATTGTCTCCTGCAATCCCAATCGTTGCCAATGCTGTACCGTTAACAACCATGTTATCCTGTTATGGTGATAATAACGCAACGGTTACGGCAATTGTTACCAGCGGTGGAAGTGGTAATTATGAATATCAATTGAATTACTATGACGAAACAGGTTCAACGATAGAATTTACTTCAGGGGAACAAACTTCGGATACTTTTACGGGATTAGGGGCAGGTACCTACAGTATAAGGGTAACGGATGGTTGGAACTGTGATGTTGTAACCAATCAAGTGACCATTACACAGCCACCTTTAGTGTTCGCATCCTTAGTTAGAACAGATCCGTTGACCTGTGCCACAGGTGTCGAATTTGAACTTACAGCTACAGGTGGAAGCGGTTCCTATGAATATAGTACGGACAATGTCACTTTCCTTCCAATGACCAATAATCCTATGGGTTTACCGGCCACGGGCACATTGGGTGCCGGAACCTATCAGTATTATGTGAGGGATGCTATTAATGGTTGTGATGCGATTGTTTCCAATGCGATTACGGAAAATCCAATTGAGCCATTGAGCTTGGTAGTTGACAAGTCGGCTGCAAATGTAAATTGTACGGGTGAAAATACAGCAGTAATCTATGCAGCGGCATCTGGTGGATTGGGTAATTACCAATATGAACTGTACGTTAATAGTATTTCGCCTGCTAATAGATTGGAAGGACCTCAGAGTGTTGGTATATTCAATGATCTTATTGCAGGTACCTATTGGGTCAATGTAGTTAGTGAAGACTGTACGACCGCACCGGAACAAGTAATTATTGATGAGCCTATACCTTTAACATATACCGATGAGATCGTAGACGTAAGCTGCTTCGGCGAAGAAAATGGAACCATTACGGTTAACCTCGCTGGAGGTGCAGGAGGATATACCTACTCCATTTCGCCGAATCTTGACAAATTTGATTCTATAAATACGTTTACAGAATTGAGTCCTGGTAATTATGCAGTGATTGCACAAGATCAGAACGGATGCTTTGAATATCTAGAATATACCATTTCCGAGCCTGCCATCATAGAAGTTAGTGCAACCACCACCCCGGAAATTTGTGCCGGAAGCGAAGATGGCACAATAAGTCTGTCTATTAGCGGGGGTATCGCTCCTTATAGTACTGCCTTAAACTCCAATGACGATTCGGATTTTGTTTTGGGCCGAACGGATTTTTCTGACCTTACGGCAGGTGACTATTTAATCCTAATTAGGGATGCTCAAAATTGTGAAGCCAACATCGTGGTAACCATAGATCCTGGAGTAAATCTTAAGGCAACGGTAGAGCCGATATATGAGTGTACGGGAAATACCCCTAATAATTACCTTAAAATCAGTTTAGAGGACCAATCGATACTTGCAGATGTAATGTACGCCCTAGATTCTACTGATTCAAATATGATGCAATTGAACCCGGACTTTAGAGATATTGCTCCTGGTAATCATTATATAGCCATTGTCCATGCGAACGGTTGTATAGAAACTGTTGAATTCTTTATAGAGAACTATGAACCTTTGACCCTGACCTTGGAACAGAGTAATATAAATGAAATAACTGCCATAGCCCAAGGTGGAAGAACTGAATATACCTTTTATCTTGATGGAATTGATAAAGGAGCCAATAATACCTTTCAAATACGAAATACAGGTACTTATGAAGTTAGGGTCATTGATGCAAATGGCTGTGAAGCCATTGCAACAATATACTTGGAATTCATGGATATTGAAATTTCTAATTTCTTTACTCCTAACGGTGATGTTATGAACGACACTTGGAATATTCAAAATGCGGAATATTTCCCGGACTTAACTGTGAAAATATATGATCGTTATGGAAGAGTGGTAGCAGTATTATCAAATGTTGAGGGCTGGGACGGCACCTATGAAGGAAACGAGTTGCCTACAGGGGATTATTGGTATGTTGTTCAATTTAATGAGAAAGAGTATCAACGGGAATTCTTGGGACATTTTACCTTATATAGATGATAATCTTAAGCAAATTTAGAACTGAATGAAGTGGGGTGTTGAGTATTATTCCTAGTTTCTTCCCGTTAGGTCAAAAGAATTAAATTTACTATTTCTTTCTCAGTATTTAAGCCTTGCAGTTATGTCTTTATCCTACCAAGTAAATAAAGACTTAATTCTATATAAACTGCTTTTTTCTATTGTTTAAGGTAGGGTTTTTGTTTGTGAAATTGTTATGTAGATAACAATGAGTATACTAATTAATCCTTGGATTAATTAGTATACTATTAAATAAAATAAAATGATTTTAAAAAGTTTAAGAACCTTAGTTTTCATTGCTTTTGCTATTTTTTCATTAACAAGTATACAAAGTTGTAGTGAAAGTATTTCCCCAACTGAAGAATTAAGTTCAGAAAGTCAAACCTCAAGAGTTCGATTAGTCTTGGTTGATGCTCCTGGAGACTATATGGAGGTAAATGTTGAGATTGTAGATATTCAATATAATGGTTCAGAAGATGATGGAGGGTGGAAAAGTTTTGACCGTGAATATCCTATCAATGTTGATCTAACAGAACTGATTGCTGACAATACCCTGTTATTGTCAGATGAAATTATTCCTTCAGGTATGTTAAAACAAATACGATTAGTCTTAAGCGATAATAACAATATTGTTATTGATGGAGTGCCCGAAGCTATTGACCTTGACACCCCAAGTGCACAACAGTCTGGTTTGAAATTAAAATTAGATGCAGAGTTAGAACCTGGTTTTTCATATACCTTTATACTAGACTGGGATGTTGATAAATCAATTGTGAAAGCAGATAATTCAGGAAAATATAATTTAAAACCTGTTATTAATGTAAATGCTGAAGTTAATTCTGGGACGGTTAAAGGAAACGTTATTGGAAAGTCGAGTATTATTGATGTTGATGCCGTTGCTCTTGAAAATGTTACGGTAGGTGTTTTTTCTGTTAATGATTTGGATAATTCTGTTAGCTCTACTCAAACGGATGTTAATGGGGACTTTACATTTTTAGGTCTTGCAGGAGGATCTTATATCTTTAAAATCATGAATTTTGGATATCAAGACTATGAAACTCCTCAAGATACTCCAATTGTTGTAGAAAATGGTATAGTAAATTCATTGGGAGAAAGTATTCAACTATTGCTATCTGATTCTATAAAAGGGAATGTTGTAGGGAAATTAGCGGTGGATGATGAAAGCCCTATCGCTTTGGAAAATGTGACTGTTGAAATATTTACTTCTACTGACCTTGTTAATGCAATAACTACGACAACTACGGATATGAATGGTGATTTTTCTTTTCAAGGACTGATAACAGATTCTTATGTTCTTAAAATTAGCAATGGAGGATATATTGATTATGAGTCTATCCCTATTGATGTTGAATTTGGTGTTTTATATGAAATAGCGGAAAGCATAGAACTATTGTTAATTGAATAATATTCAGTAATATATTCGTTTGTTTACGTACAAAAAAAAGACTTACATGAAAAATGTAGGTCTTTTTTTTGTTAAGAGCATTACCTAAATTGATTATAGAGAAGTGTAAATAAGGGAAAGAAGTTCTTATATAGATATTTTCCTCTTGTTAAAGGCATGTCATTGATCCTTTCCATCATACAAGAAGCTTTTTTAACCAAGAATCGGAAATCAGCTCAAAGAACATCAAGAGCATTCAAATAAATTACTTCTTTGTCCTTTACCTTTTCCACTTCATTCATGTTATTTACCTGAAGTGCAATTAAAATCCCAATGACTACAAGTACAATTTCACCAATGGCATAAAGTAGATATTTACTGAATTTGTTTTCAGTCAGTATTTTTTGGCGAATTTTTCTAAAGAATTTTATCATTGGTTAGTTATATTAGTTTGAATTAGAACAATACTGTTCTAATTCCAATTTCAGCTTTTCTGTACTTGAGTTTATTTGTTTCAATAATTCTTTTTCTCGAGCACCGATAATTATTGACATGCTAATGTGATCTTGAAATTGCTTAAAGATTATGTTTTCCTTATCCTTTTGCCAATTAGTATTCGGCATTACTTTTAATAATTCTTCACCAAAATAATCTTTATATAAGGGGATTTGATGATAACCTAAGCCAATTTTATCATCATATTTATAACTTAACTTTGAAAAATCTTGCTGGTTTTGCTTTAAAACATTCATTGCATATTCTAAATCGGAATAATGTTGAAGAATAGTTGTTTTTAGTTGAGGTTTATTTAAAATTTCTAATTTCCCAGAAGAAGTTATATCCTCAATAGCAGCTTTACTTGGAATAAAATGATAGGATCTTATTGCTGGTATATAATCATTAATTAGGATTGATTTATCATCTATTTGTTTGTAAAGATTTGCCAATAAATTTTTCGCAGAAAATATTCTATCATCCAAAGATTCTATGCTTCGTTGAATGTTTTTTTGATCGTTTTGTAAATCTTCTTTAATTTTACAATAGTATGCGATTTCTTGTTCCTTCTTTTGTGTATTTTCATTCCAAGTATTAATCTGTAACGCAATTAATATTCCTATAACCACCAGTACGATTTCTCCAATTGCGTATTTCAGATATTTTCCAGTTTTGCCTTCTGAAAGTAAGTTTTGTCGAATTTTTCTAAAGAATTTTATCATTGGTTAGTGATTGGTTATAATGAAGCACAACGGCCAGGCTAAAAAGTGTTGCCATCCCGCAGGGAGGGTATGATTTTTTAGCCATTGTTGGCATTCGTTCAGGTCTTACTATTTCTTATGTTTTTTCATTTCCTCTTCTGAAAGCTGTAAGAATTTAGCAGCATTATTGTAAAAAACATCCTTTTTCTGTTGGTCAGTTAAAAAGTCGGCAGTCACAATATTTTCAATTGAAATTTTTATAGATTGTGGCCACTGCATTTGATCTGATCCATACATAACCCTGTCTCCAAATCCTGCTTCAAAAATGCGTTTTAGATAATTATGAAACTCCGCTCGAGGCAATACCCAGTTGATAACGGACACATCTATATAGACTTGCGGATGGGCATATAGTAAGCCGATTAATTCATCAATAAATGGCCAGCCAGCGTGCATAATATAAATCCGGAGCTTTGGATGTTTGATTAATACATCTTCGATTAAAAGTGGGTTACTCAGTTTCATTCGATATTTGGGTGATCCAGCATAAGCAGCTCCTGGAGCGCCAAGTCCCATATGAATACCTATAGGAACATCCATCTCTTCGGCCAAAGCAAAATATGGTTCTAAAGAATCATCAGTCGGGCCTAACCCTCTATATTGAGGTGAAAATTCAGCCAGTAATTTATAGGTTCCATTTTCAAATGAATTTCTAAGAGAAGTTAGTAATGTATCACTCGGAGGATATTGTTTCGGACTCATAGCTCTCATAATCAAATCTGGCTGACGTTTTTGATAGTCCAATGCAAAATTCCCATCCGTCACTGCCTTTACGAAATTGTATCTTTTTAAATATGCTAAGGTAGAATCACGATGAGTAGTTTGATTCGAGTAGGATTTTAATCCAGTAAGGGGTTCTTTAATTTCTGGCACTCCCCACCAGCTAGAATGTAAATGCATATCTATTTTAGGAAAATCATATGTTATCAAGATTTCCTGCCCAAAAGCCGAGCCGTAGCAAATGATTGATAATAATAGAATTAATTTGTTCATTATAAAGGTTTTAAAGTTAGAATTTCCTATAAATGCC
>TARA_R110002051_G_scaffold80051_3_pt1 | contig 15610 bp, 13 predicted proteins | sample TARA_R110002051 | Tara Oceans TARA_R110002051 (sample SAMEA4397023) | marine metagenome | biome: Polar Biome; feature: [MES] marine water layer (ENVO:01000295) within the mesopelagic zone...; material: water (ENVO:00002006), including particulate matter (ENVO:01000060) such as......
ACGCGGACCGCTAGCCGGGCACGAAAAAGAGGGCCCCCGGCAAGCGGGAGCCCTCTGAACAGTAGACGGTCAGATCAGGTCGGGCGATTGGCGCCGCCGCCGTCGCTGGCACGCTGGTATTTGCGTGCCTCGTCGGCGACCTTGTCCCGTGCGGTATCATGAACCTCGGAGGCAACCTCCGCAGCCTTGCTGTAGACGTCCGAGGCGGCTTCTTCCACCTTGTGCATGGTATCGGATGCCTTTGCCGACATCTCGTTGCGCACGCCGTCGGCCGTCTCGCCCATGGCGTCGTCTTCACGACGGGTGTGGGGCAGGGCCGCGCCGATCGCCGCTCCGAGAGCAAAGGCAAGCGCGCCGCCGATCAGCGGCTGGTCCTGGAAGTGCTTGGCGATGCTCTCGTTGAGATGCGTCGCCTGATCGCGGGCGGAACCACCCATGGCCATGGCGCTGTTGCCGGCAGAGCGGGCGCCGCCCATGACTGAACCCTTTGCGCGTCCGGCCGAGGATCCGATGCGCCGCCAGGTTTTCGATACCCAACCGGAAGCCTCATCGAACATGCGGCCTGCTTCATCCCGGACGTCATGCATCTGCTGGCCGGTCGCATCCGCAAAGCCGCGGTAGGTCTTGCCGGTCTCGTCCATGAAGTGGCCCGCACGGCGGCCGGTCTCGTCCGTCAGCGCCCTGAAGCGGCTGCCGCGGTCATCCGAGAAGTGGCTGTAGCGGTGGGCGCCGTCCGTCTGGACTGGACCCACGCGGCGAACCGAGCCGGTCACCGGCGCCAGCGGGTACTCGATCTCGTCATCGTCGTGGCCGAGATCGTCATGGCTCTGGTTGGCGCCCGGGTTTGCCATCAGCCATGCCATGCTGATGCCCATCAGGGCGACCGGGATGGGATTGGTCTTCATGGCGTTGCCGAGGTTGGCGACATACTCGCCACCGCCGCTGGACTTGGCGTAGGCCATCGCCTCGTCGAGAAGCTGGCCCGGCGACATCTTCGCCTGGATGGCGTCGATGCGCTCTTCGATCCGCAGGCGGTCCTGGGCAATTTCGTGTTCGAGCTCTTCGGCTCGCTTGGTGTCGGTCGTGGACATTACACGCGCTCCTTGATGATCTGTGCATCCTGGCGAAGGGACGACGAGGTCCGGTCAAACGAAAGGTTCTCGCCGCGAAGCGTGGAAAGACCCTTCTTGATCATGCCGTAGGCCAGCAGGGCCACGACGACGCCGACGATGACGGAGGAGAGGGCGTCCGCGCCGGTCTCGGACATGCCCTGTGCGACGAAGAAGGCCGCCAGTCCGTTCACGAGCGCAGCAAGCAGCACGCCGACGGCGGCGATGGCGAAGACCAGACCTGCGCCGAAGGCTTCGAGGCCGTTGACGGCGTGGGACATCTTCTCCGAGGCTTCGGTCTTGGCGAGGTTGATTTCCTTCCGGAACAGACCGGTGATGTCGGAAACGAGGCCGCTCACCAGTTCGGAAAGAGGACGATTGTCGATCGGATTAGCCATTGCGGGAACCCTCCGTGGGATAGCCCGTCGGGTAGCCGGCACCTGTTGTGGGGCTGACGGGTGATGTTGATGATGGTGTGGTGCTCGGAGCAGCGCTGCGGCTCGGGGCGGTGCCCATGCCTGCAGTCGTGCTCGCGCCGGTGGTTTGATTGGCCGAACCCTGTGTCTTGGCGCCACGGTCTGCCGAGGCTGTCAGGAAGCGGCTTGCCGCAAATCCGGCAAGCGCTGCGATGCCGATGAAGGCGGCCGGCTGACGGCGGCCGAAATCCTCGGCCATGCCGGCGATCTCGCCCATGTCCTTGCCCTTGATGTCATCGGCAAAGCGGTGGACGCTGGAGCCGATCTGCTTGGCATAGCGACCGACTTCGGGCTGGTCCTGCTCGAGTTCCGAGCCTGCCTTCTCGATGGCGGACGCAATGCCGCTGACGCGGTCGGCGGCGAAGTTCTTCTGGTCGTCGGCTGCATCCTTGGCACGCTGGCTGGCGTTGCCGATCTCGGCCTGGGCCGTGGACTTGGCGCTCTGCCAGTCCTCGTTGACCTTGTCCTTCAGACCGCTGCCGGCCTGCTGTGCGGTCGTGGAGGCCGAAGCACCTGCGGCGGACGCTGCGGACCTGACGCTGGACGACGTCGAGCTGGACGAAGGCGATGGTTGCGCCGGCTTTACGCCAGACGTCTGTGTGGAGCCGGGGTTGAGGCCGGATCCTCGATTCAAATCTCGTTCGGTCATTGGACTCTCCCAGATAGGTGAAAGGGACGATGTGACGACACCGTTCTGATGCGATCGGGGACTCAACCTTTCATGGCCTCGAAATGTTCCGAAAGTGTCGGCAATTCGACAGCAGGCCGGGGCGACAGGGTGCCGATCACCTTTGCGCGATCACTCCGGGAATACGTCGATCGGGGGGTCCGTGGCGCCCGCGATTAAGATTGGATTCAACCTTTCGCGGTAATCATCCGTTAGCTTTTCCGCGACGGCGTCGTAAGGCGCGCAGCGGTTGGCTTGTCTCGGCTCTGTTTTGCGTGCGGGTAATTATGCGTTTTTCGGCTTTGTCAGCGGCTTTCCTTGCCGGCCTTATGCTCTCCGGCTGCACGTCCGGCTCCGGTCCCGAAGGTCTCCTGGCGGGTCTCCCGTCAAAGGAGGTGACCGGGTCTGTCACCCCGGCACCGGTACCCTCGGCAGCCGTTGGCGAACCCGCGGCACAAACGCAAGGGCAGCCGGCGGAGGCGCTTGCCTGGGCCGACGGGACGCCTCAGCCGCAGGCCTTCGCGCCGGCCGTCACGACGGTCGGCATGCCGATCCCCTCTGACCGGCCCATGGCCATGCTCTCGCCGCCGAACCCGGCAGCCACGACGCAAGGACGTCTGCGCGTCTACGGCCAGCAGTTCCGGGATGCAAAGCCCATCAACTTCGGTAAGGTGCAGCCTAGGCATTATGCCGTCCACGGCGTCGACGTTTCCCGTTGGCAGGGCGATATCGACTGGCCGAAGCTGCGCACGCAGGGTGCGAACTTCGCCTATATCAAGGCCACCGACGGCGGCGATCATCTCGACCCCATGTTCAAGACCAACTGGCGCAAGGCCAAGGAAGCCGGCATCCGCCGCGGCGCCTATCATTTCTTCTACTGGTGCCGCCGCGCCAGCGAGCAGGCCGACTGGTTCATCCGCAACGTGCCGCGCGATCCGGACGCTCTTCCGCCGGTGATCGATGTGGAATGGAATGGCGAATCGAGCTGCAAGCGCCGGCCTTCGCGCGCCGACGTTCTCGAAAAAATGCAGGTCTTCATGGATAAGCTCGAGCGCCATTACGGCCAGCGGCCGGTGATCTACACCGCACCGGACTTCTACAAGGACAATCTCGTCGGCGCCTTCGAGAACTATCCCTTCTGGCTGCGTGCCGTTGCCCAGCATCCCTCAACGGTCTATCCGGGCCGCAAGTGGGTGTTCTGGCAGTATTCCGGCTCCGGCCTGTCGCAGGGCGTCAATGGCAGGATCGACCTCAATGTCTTCAACGGCAGCGAGGATGGCTGGCACAACTGGGTGGCCCTGCGCACCAGTTAGGCCGCTATAGGGGAGGCGAGGCGGCAGCCTCCGCCTTCAGCCACTCGGTCAGCCGATCGATGTTCCGGTCCTGGGATCGCGGTGCAAGGACCCAGTAGCCGCGGTCCATGTCGCTGAGTTCCGGCCCCGCGGTGACCAGCATGCCCGACGCGACCATCGAATCGACGAGGCCAAGCCAGCCGAGCGCCATGCCCTGGCCCCCGAGTGCCGCCTGCACCACCATCGCGTAGTTGTTGAAGCTGACGTCGCCGCCGAGAGGTTCCGCCTCCCGGCGGATTTCCATCGCCGCAAAATAGCTCGCCCAGTCGAACCAGGGGGAGGAGAGGGCGGTGTCGAGGTGGATCAATGGCGCGCGCGACAGGGAGAGAAGCGATGTCTCCTCCGCCTGCAGGAAGGCCTGGGAGCAGACGGGCACCACGCGCTCCGGCATGATCATCTCTCCGGCATGTCCGAACTGCGCCCGCGAACCGAAGGCCACGGCAATTTCCGCCTCCTCCGCCCAATCGGATTCCAGCCGCTGCGTCGAGACGATCTGGATGTCGAAATCGGGGTAGAGCAGCCGAAAGCTGTGCATGCGGGGGATCAGCCACAGCGTCGCAAAGGCGTAATCCGTGCAGAGTCGCAGCGCCGGGCGTTTCACCTCCGCTCTCAGGTCTTCCGCCAGCGCGTCGACATCGCTCACCGTTTTCTCGGCGATGGCAAGCAGGCGCTTGCCCTCCTCGGTGAGCGACACCCCCCGGTGCTGGCGATGCAGCAGTGGCCGACCGAAAGACGCTTCCAGCTGGCGGATCTGGTAGCTGACCGCAGGCTGGCTCAGTCCCTGCACGCGGGCGGCTGCCGAGAGCGATCCCTCCCGGGCAATTTCCACGAACAGCCGCATCCAGCCGATATCGACAGGCAGATGGCTCATAAAATCTCTTTATGGCTACTATTCAAAATCACGGGCTTCACAGCCGTATCTCATCAGTCTTCAATAAGTCCAGCAAATACAAGAAGGGGAAGAAGCATGACTTTGACTTCCACATTGGCTGCTCGGGCTCTGGCCTGCACCGCAGCAATTGCCACTCTCACAGCCGCACCGCTCACGGCGTCCGCCGCTGATCCGGAAGCCTGCCAGGCTATCCGCCTGTCTGATCCGGGCTGGACCGATATCACCGCCACCAACGGCGTTGCAGCCTATCTCCTCGAAACGCTCGGCTATGATCCGGACGTCAAGACGCTCTCCGTGCCGATCGGCTACCAGTCGATGAAGAACGGCGAGATCGATGTCTTTCTCGGCAACTGGATGCCGGCGCAGCAGGCCTTCATTGACGACCTGAATTCTTCCAATTCCATCGAGGTCCTGAACAAGAACCTCGAAGGCGCGAAGTTCACCCTCGCCGTGCCGGCGTCGGTCGCCGCGGAACAGGGCGTCAAGGACTTCGCCGATCTGGCCGGGCATGCCGATGAGTTCGAGCGCAAGATCTACGGCATCGAACCGGGCGCACCGGCCAATACCAATATCCAGAAGATGATCGACTCCGGCGATTTCAGCCTGAAGGACTGGGAGCTGGTCGAATCCGGCGAACAGGCCATGCTGGCGCAGGTCGAGCGTGCCAACAAGGCCGGTGAACCGATCGTCTTCCTCGCCTGGGCGCCGCATCCGATGAACGCGCGCTTCGACATCAGCTACCTGTCGGGCGGCGACGACTATTTCGGGGCCAATTTCGGTGGTGCCGAGGTCTACACGCTGGCGCGTACCGGCTGGCCGGAGCAGTGCCCGAACGCCGCAACCTTCCTGAAGCAGATCACCTTCACCGTCGACATGGAAAACGTCCTGATGGGCGAGATCCTCGGCGGCAAGGATCCTCAGGATGCCGCGGAAGCCTGGCTGAAGGAAAATCCTTCGGCCTACGAGCCATGGCTGGCCGGCGTGACGACCTTTGACGGCAAGCCCGCCAAGGAAGCCGTCGACGCCGCACTCGGACTCTGAGGGCAGCCAGTGCAGCCAAGACCGAATGTGCTGATCCTGATGGTGGATCAGCTGAACGGGACCTTGTTTCCGGATGGACCGGCGCAGTTCCTTCACGCGCCCCATCTGAAGTCCCTGGCGAAGCGCTCCGTGCGCTTCGCCAATTCCTACACGGCAAGCCCCCTCTGTGCGCCGGCGCGCGCGTCCTTCATGTCGGGGCAACTGCCGAGCCGGACGCGGGTCTATGACAATGCCGCGGAATTCGCCTCCGACATTCCGACCTACGCCCATCATCTGCGCCGCGCCGGCTACCAGACATCGCTGTCCGGCAAGATGCATTTCGTCGGTCCGGACCAGATGCATGGGTTCGAAGAGCGGCTGACCACCGACATCTATCCGGCCGATTTCGGCTGGACTCCGGATTATACAAAGCCGGGTGAGCGGATCGATTGGTGGTACCACAACCTGGGCTCCGTGACAGGCGCAGGCGTCGCCGAGATCTCAAACCAGATGGAATACGACGACGAGGTCGCCTACAACGCGACCCGCAAGCTCTACGATCTGTCGCGTGGCCAGGATGAGCGCCCCTGGTGTCTCACCGTCAGCTTCACCCATCCGCACGATCCCTATGTGGCCCGTCGCCGCTACTGGGGCCTCTACGAAGATTGCGACCAGCTTGATCCCGCCGTTCCCGCCATTCCCTATGAGGAGCAGGACCCGCATTCGCAGCGCCTGATGGACGCCTGCGACCATAAGGCCTTCGAGATCACGGACGAAAACATCCGCCGGGCGCGCCGCGGCTACTTCGCCAGCATCTCCTACGTCGACGACAAGATCGGCGAGATCTTGGACGTCCTGGAGCGCACGCGCATGGCGGAGAACACCGCCATCGTCTTCGTGTCCGACCATGGCGACATGCTCGGCGACCGCGGTCTCTGGTTCAAGATGAACTTTCTGGAAGGCTCCGCCCGCGTGCCGCTGATGATTGCCGCACCCGGCTGGAAGCCGGGCCTGGTGACGGAGCCGGTCTCCACGCTCGACGTCTGCCCGACGGTGTCGGCCATTGCCGGGATCGACATCAGCGTCCTGGCGCCATGGACGGACGGTGAGGATCTGACCGCCCTGGCAAAGGGGCAGCAGGCCCGCGAGCCGGTGCCGATGGAATATGCCGCCGAAGGATCCATCGCGCCGATGGTGGCCATCCGCGACCGCCGGTACAAGCTGACGCTCTGCGACCGTGACCCGCCTATCCTGGTGGATCTCGAGGCTGATCCCGACGAACTGGAGAACCTTGCGGGCGATCCGGCGCATGCGGACGCGATGCAGAGACTGTCGGCCCTGGCCGCCGAACGGTGGGATCTCGAGCGCTTCGATGCGGCGGTGCGCGAAAGTCAGGCCCGTCGGCACGTGGTCTATGAGGCGCTGCGCAACGGCGCCTATTATCCCTGGGACTATCAGCCGCTGCAGCGCGCCTCGGAACGCTACATGCGCAACCACATGGACCTCAACGTGCTGGAGGAGAACCAGCGGTTTCCGCGCGGCGAGTAGGATTGCCGCTCATCTCTTCTCACGTACGGAACAAAATTCCGTGAGTCTTCGTTTCCTTGCCAGGTTTAACGGAGGAAGTACCTATGACCTATGATCCGAATGATACGCGCACAGGCCCGCGCTCACCGAATGATCCTCGGCCGGAGGTCGTCAACCATGTTGACGCACGCAGCCGCGGCTCGTCCTGGATGCCCTGGGTGGCCGTCCTTGCAGTAGTCCTGATTGCGGCGTTCGTCTGGAGCAACATGGGCGGCGAGCCGGGAACGGATCCTGCCACGACCTCGGCAACTGACGCGCCCGCCGTGACCAACGACGCCCCGGCCCCGGTCGCACCTGCGGCACCTGCCGCCCCGGCTGCGCCAACCAACGATGCTGCTCCCGCGGCTCCGGCTGGCAACGGCGGCTAACTGCCCTCGCTGCAAGAAATAAACCGTCCGCTGTTGCGGGCGGTTTTTCTATGAGGCTCTGCTTATGAAGAGTATGGTATCGGTGGGAGCCTTGCTTGCGGGCGTGCCTGAGTTGCGCCATAGATAGGTGATTATCCATCCCCAGTAAGCCTGGGCCGAAAGCCCGCCATCAACAGATGAGCCAGCAGGTGAGGCAATGTCCGTGGCACCGCTAGGAGGGCATTCCTCGGTGCCCATGATGCCTGATTGTGTCGAAAGAGTAAGTGTTTGAAAGCGCTTGAGATGCTGAATGGCCTGGGCCCGACGTCGCCACTCGGCAGCCCATCCAGCTGGTCCGCGGGTCTGCAAACACTGGTTGCGACGGTTCTGCAGGCGCCGCTGCAGGTCATCCTTTTCTGGGGTCCGGACTATATCGCCCTCTACAACGATGCTTATGCGGCAACAATCGGCGACAAGCACCCGTCCGCTTTCGGCCAGCCGGCTTCCTTCCACTGGCGCGAACTGTGGCATGATCTGGAGCCGCTTCTGGCTCAGGTGCGCGAGACCGGAAAGCCGGTCTTGATGAAGGACCGGCCTTTCTCCATCGAGCGCCAGGGCTTGCCGGAAAACGTCACCTTCGACATCTCCTTTTCGCCTGTGCCAGGCGAGGCGGGCGCTGTGGCCGGCGTTCTGTGCATCGTCAACGAGACCACCGAGCGCACCGCTTACGAGCAGCGGATCCGGGAAAGCGAGATCCGCTTTCGCAACATGGCCGACAGCGCGCCCGTGATGATGTGGGTGGTCGACGAGACCGGCTACTGCACCTACCTCAACTTGCGCTGGTACGCCTTCACCGGCCAGACCGCCGAACAGGCGGAAGGCTACGGCTGGCTGGAGGCGATGCATCCGGACGACAAGGAGCGCGCCAGCCGCGTGTTCCTTCAGGCGCTGGCCAGCAAGCAACCCTTCCGTCTCGAATACCGCCTGCGGCGCGCCGATGGCGTCTACCGGTGGGCGATCGATGCCGCGGAGCCGAGATTCACGCCGGACGGAGTCTTCGTCGGCTACATCGGCTCGGTCATCGACATCGACGACCGCTTCGAGATCGAACAGAAGCTGCGCCAGAGCGAGGCAAACCTGAGAGCGATCACGCACTCGATCGACCAGATGATCTGGGCTACCCGCCCCGACGGTTTCCACGATTTCTACAACGACCGCTGGTACGAATATACCGGCGTTCCCTACGGTTCGACCGATGGTGCGGGCTGGAGCGACATGTTTCATCCGGATGACCAGGAGCGTGCCTGGGCCATATGGCAGGAATCGCTGTCCAGCGGTAAGCCCTACCATATCGAGTACCGGCTGAAGCACCGCTCCGGCGAGTATCGCTGGGTGATCGGCCGCGCAAACGCCGTGCGGGGCCCGGATGGCGAAATTCTCCGCTGGTACGGTACCTGCACCGACATCCATGAGCTGAAGACCGCCGAGCTGCACCGCTCCGCCCTGGTTGCCTTCCAGGAAAAGGTGGCCGATCTCGACGATCCTGTCGATGTGGCCTATGCCGCCTCCCAGATGCTGGGAGATGCCCTGAAGGTTGATCGTGTTGGCTACGGGACCATCGACATCGAGGCGGAGACCGTTCTGATCGATCGGGACTGGACCGCCGAGACCGTCGAAAGCCTCAAGGGCGTGCGGCACCTGCGCCACTACGGCAGTTTCGTCGACGACCTGAAGCGCGGTGAGACGGTGGTCTTCGAGGATGCCGAACACGATCCGCGCACCCGGGACAAGGCAGCCAATCTGGCGGCCATCTCCGCCCGGTCCATCGTCAACATCCCGATCCGCGAGCAGAGCGGCCTGGTGGCGCTGCTCTTCATCAACAGTGCAAAACCCCGGCACTGGACCGAGGAAGAACTGCGCTTCATTCGCGACGTCGCCGAACTGACCCGCCAGGCCGTGGAGCGGCGCCGCGCCGAGGCGGAACTGCGCCATCTGACGCAGACGCTGGAAGAGCAGGTCCTGCAGCGGACGGAAGAGCTGCGCCGCTCGGAAGAGCAGCTGCGCCAGAGCCAGAAGATGGAAGCGGTCGGCCAGCTGACTGGCGGCATCGCCCACGACTTCAACAACAATCTCGCTGTCATCATCGGCGGCCTGAGCCTCCTGCAGCGACGCCTCAAGCGCGGCGAGACCCACGACCTCGAACGCCTGATCGTCGGCGCCACGGAAGGTGCCCAGCGGGCGGCGACCTTGACCCAGCGGCTGCTTGCCTTCTCCCGCCAGCAGCCACTGTCTCCCGAGCCCGTTGACGGCAACCGCATGGTCGCCGGCATGAACGACCTTCTGGTGCGCTCGCTCGGCGAGCATATCCGCATCGAGACGGTGCTGGCCGCCGGGCTCTGGAAGACCAGGGCCGATGTCAGCCAGCTGGAGAACGCCATCCTCAACCTCGCCGTCAACGCCCGCGATGCCATGCCCGACGGCGGCCGCCTGACGATCGAGACGGCCAATGCCCATGTCGATGATGCCTATGCCGGCGAACACGACATCGGCGCCGGCCAATACGTGCTGATTGCGGTGACCGATACCGGCACCGGCATGACCCCGGACGTCATCGCGCGCGCCTTCGACCCCTTCTTCACCACCAAGGTGGTCGGCAAGGGCACCGGCCTCGGCCTCAGCCAGGTCTTCGGCTTCGTGCGGCAGACGGGCGGCCACATCAAGATCTATTCCGAGCCGGGGCAGGGAACGACCGTCAAGATCTATCTGCGCCGCTTCTATGGCGAGGACGCCCCGCCGACGATTGCCGTCGCCGAGCCCCAGGTGCCGCGCGGCACCGGCGAGCGCATCTTTGTCGTCGAAGACGATGATCGCGTCCGCTTCTTCACCGTCGAGACCCTGCGCGAACTCGGCTACAGCGTCACCTATGCCGCAAGTGGCCCGGAGGCACTGTCGGTCCTTGAGGCCGGCCATCGCTTCGACCTCCTGTTCACCGACATCGTCATGCCGGAAATGAACGGCCGCAGGCTCGCCGACAAGGCGCTCGAACTGCAGCCCGGGCTGAAGGTCGTCTTTGCGACCGGCTACACCAGCAATGCCGTCGTCCACAACGGCATCGTCGACCCGGGCACCAACTTCCTTCAGAAGCCCTTCACCATCGACCAGGTGGCCCGCAAGCTGCGCGACGTTCTCGACGCCACCGCCTAATTCTTCGCGGCTATGAGGTTGCTGCGCTCGCGCCTTCGTCCTGAGCCCCGGGAGCGGGCAGGCGGGTGGTCCCGACGCGGCTTCCGAAAGTTCGGGAGCCATGCTCGAGCAGCAAATGCTGAAATAATGAGCAGTAAAAGAAATGGTCAAAATTTAGCTTGACGACCGAAGGAAATTGGCCTCCACTGCACCAATCGAGAATTGGTGCGGGATTGGTGCAGCCGTGGAGACGACCGGACACGACAACGCAAACTACGCGCTGGATCGCCTCCGAGAACTGCTCGGCAAGGGGCAGATCGATGCGGACGGGAAGCTGCCGACCGAACGGGCGCTTTCGGAAATGCTCGGTACCGGACGGCGAGCCGTCCGCCGGGCGCTGGAAGTCCTGGAATCGGAAGGTCTGATCTGGCGCAAGCAGGGTGCCGGAACCTTCGTCGGCGAACGTCCCGATAGCCTGGGCGGTGATTTCGGTGCCATCGTCGCCGTGACCGATCCGATGGAGATCATGGAGGTCCGGCTTCGCATCGAACCCCAGCTTGCCCAGCTTGCCGCCCTGCGCGCCAAGCCGAAGGAGATCGAGCGGATGCGGGCGCTTGCGGCCAAGATCATCGACAGCGAGGACGCCGACACCCGGGAACTCTGGGACGGCGCGCTGCATCGGCAGATTGCCCAGAGCGCCGGCAACCAGCTGTTTCTCACCATCTTCGACGTCGTCAACCGCGTCCGCCAGGACGAGGCCTGGCAGGCACTGCGGGAGCGTGCGCGAGCGGCCAGCAACACGGTCAACATCTCGCTGGCCCAGCACATCGCCATCATCGACGCCATTGCCGAACGCGACCCGTCCCGGGCCGGCGAGGCCATGCGTCAGCACCTCCTGATGCTCCAGGAGCGTCTCATCCGGGCCACCTCGCTTGAGCATCCGGAGGATACCGGTCTCAGCCATGCATCCTGACTTCGGCTGATGCAGCCGGACCACGCCGGAGAAAACCGGCCAAGAACAAGAATGTCCCCGAAAACAGCCAGAGGAAAAGATCATGAGAAAACTGACCACACTGACAGCAGCACTGTTGGCAACTGCCATCGCCTTCCCGGCGGCATCCGCTGAACTTCGCATCGGCCTCCAGGACGATGCCGACGTTCTCGATCCCGCGCAGTCGAGAACCTTCGTCGGCCGCATCGTCTACACCGCCATGTGCGACAAGCTGGTCGACATCTCCCAGGAGATGAAGATCGTGCCGCAGCTGGCCACCGAATGGAACTGGTCGCAGGACGGCAAGGAACTGACCATGACACTGCGGGAGGGCGTCAAGTTTCACGACGATACGCCGTTCAACGCGGAAGCCGTGGTTGCCACCATCGAACGCAACATGACGCTGCCGGAATCCCGCCGCAAGAGCGAGCTTTCGTCCGTCGAGAAGGTTGAGGCCACCGGCGAGCACGAGGTGAAATTCACCCTGAAAAGCCCGGACGTGACCCTCCTGGCGCAGCTCTCCGACCGCGCCGGCATGATCGTTTCACCGAAGGCCGCAGAGGAACTCGGCGCAAACTTCGGCAGCCATCCGGTCTGCGCCGGCCCGTTCAAGTTCGTCGAGCGCATCCAGCAGGACCGCATCGTGCTGGAGAAGTTCCAGGACTACTGGAACGCGGATCAGGTCTTCCTCGACAAGGTGACCTACCTGCCGATCCCCGACACCACCGTTCGGCTTGCCAACCTGCGGTCCGGCGACCTGGATATTGCAGAGCGCATTTCTGCCTCGGACGCAGCAGCGGTGAAGGCGGACTCCAGCCTCACCTATGCGGACGTCATCGGCCCGGGCTACATGGCCATGTATGTCAACGTCGGAAACGGTGCGAGGGCGGAAAACCCGCTCGGCCAGGACAAGCGCCTGCGCCAGGCTTTCTCGCTGGCCATCGACCGTGAGGCCATCAACCAGATCGTCTTCGAAGGCACGGCGAAGGGCGGCAACCAGCCATTCCCGCCGACGAGCCCCTGGTTCAACCAGAACCTTCCCGTTCCTGCCCGCGACATCGCCAAGGCCAAGGAGCTGATGAAGGAAGCCGGTCACGAGACCCTCGACGTCGAACTGCAGCACGCCAACAACACCACCCAGACCCAGATGATGCAGGTCATCCAGTCGATGGTGGCGGAGGCCGGCTTCAACGTCAGCCTGCGGGCGACGGAATTTGCAACGCTCCTCTCCGAACAGACGGCCGGCAACTACCAGCTGAGCCGCTCCGATTGGTCCGGCCGTATCGACCCTGATGGCAACATCCATCAGTTCATCACCTGCGAGGGCGGCATCAACGACGTGAAGTACTGCAATCCGGAAGTGGACCAGCTGCTGAACGACGCCCGTGCGTCCACGGATGATGCCGTTCGCAAGGAGAAGTATGATGCGGCAAGCGTCATTCTCGCCGACGACATGCCGATCATCTACCTCGGCCACCAGCCCTATGCCTACGCCATCGACAACGGCGTCACGGATTTTGCCCCGTCCCCGGACGGCATGATCCGCCTGGTCGGCGTCAAGAACGCCGACTGATGTCCTCTGGCCGCACGGATCCTCCGTGCGGCCGTCCCTGACGCGAGGGCCCTGCCATGCCTGTCTACATCGGAAAGCGGCTGCTGGTCGCGATACCGACACTCATCATCATCTCGATCTTCGTCTTCTCGCTGCAGAAGCTCCTGCCGGGCGACCCTGTGCTGGCTATGGCCGGCGAGGAGCGCGACCCTGCCACGCTCGAATTCCTGCGGGAGAAGTATCGGCTCAACGATCCAGTCATCATGCAGTATTTCTATTGGCTTGGCGGTGTCGTTACCGGCGACTTCGGCATTTCCCTGCGCACCAACCAGCCGGTGCTGGAGCTGATCGGCGACAAGCTGCCGGTCACCATCCAGCTTGCGGTGATGGCGATGATCTTCGCGCTGGTCATCGGCATCCCCATGGGCATTCTCGCTGCCGTCTGGAAGAACAGCTGGATCGATTACCTCGCCAACCTCGTGGCGCTGTCGGGCCTCTCCGTTCCCAACTTCTGGCTCGGCATCATGCTGATCCTGCTGGTCTCCGTGAACCTCGGCTGGCTGCCCGCATCGGGGTACGAGTCCATCTTCGTCGATCCCGTCCGGTCCATTCAGACGATGATCATGCCGGCCTTCGTGCTCGGCACGGCGCTGGCGGCGCAATTGATGCGCCATACGCGCTCCTCCATGCTCGGCATCCTGAGCGCCGATTATATCCGCACGGCACGGGCCAAGGGCCTGTCGCCCTGGGAGGTGATCATGAGCCACACCTTCCGCAACGCGCTGCTGCCGATCGTCACGATGATCGCCCTGCTCTTCGGCGAACTGCTCGCCGGTGCCGTGCTGACGGAGCAGATCTTCACCATCCCCGGCTTCGGCAAGCTGATCGTCGATGCCGTCTTCACCCGCGACTATGCGGTGGTCCAGGGCGTTGTCCTCTGCACCGCCGTCGGCTTCATCCTCATGAACCTTATCGCCGACGTGCTTTACGTCCTCCTGAACCCGAGACTGAGGGCAACGCTATGACAGTGGTTGAAACGGTCAACGCTGCACCGGCGCGTCAGAAGAGCCGCGCCTGGCGCAAGATGCGGGCAAACCGCGGCGCCCTCGTCGGTCTCGGCATCATCCTGTTCTTCGCGATCCTGGCCGCTGCGGCACCGCTGCTGCCCATTCCCGATCCGGCGGCGACCGACTGGTCGGCGCTTCGCAAGGCCCCCTCGGCGGCACACTGGCTCGGCACCGACGACCTTGGCCGCGATATCCTCTCGCGGATGATCTGGGGGGCGCAGGCCTCGCTGATGGCAGGTGTCTTCTCGGTCGCCATCGCCGTCTTCATCGGCGTCCCCTTCGGCCTCGTCGCCGGCTATTTCGGCGGCTGGGTGGATCAGGTGATCTCGCGGGTCACCGAAGCGCTGCTCGCCATGCCGTTCCTGATCACGGCGATCGCACTCGCAGCCTTCCTCGGACCGAGCCTGACGAACGCGATGATCGCCATCGGCCTCTCTGCCATGCCGATCTTCGTGCGGCTGACGCGCGGTCAGGTGCTGGCGGTCAAGACGGAAGATTACGTCGAAGGCGCACGCTCGGTGGGCCTTGGCCATGTCGACATCATGCTGCGCTACATCCTGCCCAACGTCTTTGCGCCGATCATCGTGCAGGCGACGTTGACGATTGCGACCGCCATCATCGCCGAAGCCAGCCTTTCGTTTCTCGGGCTCGGCCAGCAGCCGCCGGCACCCAGCTGGGGATCGATGCTGAACGTCGCCAAGAACTTCCTCAGCCAGGCGCCATGGATGGCGATGTGGCCCGGCGTGGCGATCTTCCTCGTCGTCATCGGCTTCAATCTCCTCGGCGACGGCCTGCGCGATGCGCTGGATCCGCGCGAGGCATGACTTTTACAGGACTGTGACACATGACTGACTTCACCACGCGACCCGAAATCCTCGGTACCTTCGGCGTCTTCACCTCCACCCACTGGATCGCCTCCGCGGTCGGGATGAGCATCCTGGAAAAGGGCGGCAATGCCTTCGATGCGGCCGTTGCCGCAGGCTTCGTGCTGCAGGTCGTCGAGCCGCATCTCTGTGGCCCGGGCGGCGACATGCCGGCGGTCATCTATTCGAAGAAGAAGGACAAGGTCGAGGTCATCTGCGCCCAGGGTCCCGCCCCGGCCGGCGCGACCATCGAGCACTATACCGCCGAGGGACTGACGCTCATTCCCGGCGACGGCCTTCTCTCCACCGTCATCCCCGGCGCCTTTGACGGCTGGATGCTGATGCTGCGCGACTACGGCACGATGAGCGTCCGCGAGGTCCTGGAGCCTGCGATCTATTACGCCGAACAGGGCCATCCGGTCCTCGAGCGTGTCTCCAACACCATCAAGGGCCTGGCATCCTTCTTCGAGAAGGAATGGCCGACCTCCTACGCCACCTGGATGC
>TARA_R110002051_G_scaffold53166_9_pt1 | contig 15553 bp, 11 predicted proteins | sample TARA_R110002051 | Tara Oceans TARA_R110002051 (sample SAMEA4397023) | marine metagenome | biome: Polar Biome; feature: [MES] marine water layer (ENVO:01000295) within the mesopelagic zone...; material: water (ENVO:00002006), including particulate matter (ENVO:01000060) such as......
ACCGGCGACAGGAAGCCGCCCCTCTGGGGCGCATGGCGCCGCATGTCGATCAGATGCAGGTCAGGCATGGCGGCATCGCCAAAGCGCGTCGGCAGATGCAGGAGATGATAGCGGCCGGCCTGGGCGTTGACCTTGCTTTCGACGGAGGGGGTCGCCGACACGAGCACGATCGGGAAGTCGCCGATCCTCGCCCGCACGACCGCCATGTCCCGGGCATTGTAGAACACCCGGTCCTCCTGCTTGTAGGCCGGGTCGTGCTCCTCGTCGACGACGATCAGGCCAAGGTTCTCGAACGGCAGAAAGAGCGCCGAGCGAGCGCCCGCCACCACCTGGACCTCGCCGGTGACGATGCCGCGCCACACCCTCTCGCGCGTCCGCGGCGAAAGATCCGAGTGCCACTCGCCGGGCTTGGCGCCGAAGCGATCCTGGAACCGCTCGAGGAAGCTTGACGTCAGGGCGATCTCGGGCAGCAGGATCAGCACCTGCCTGCCCTGCCGCAGCGTCTCGGCGATCGCTTCGAAATAGACCTCGGTCTTGCCGGAGCCGGTGACCCCGTCGATCAGCGACGAGGAGAACCCGCCCTTGCGCACGAGCGCGACGATCTCGGCAGCAGCCTCCGTCTGAGGCCCCTCGATGCGCGCGGCGGCATAGTCGGGATCCGGCCGCGCGACAACCGGCGGCGGCGGCATGAACACGGTCTCGAACAGCCCGCGCTGCGTCAGTCCGTCGATGACGCTCGTCGAGACGCCGGCGGCATGCGCCAGCCCTGCCCGCGTCCAGGAAATGTCTTCCTCACCCACCAGATCCAGAACCCGCGCCCGTGCCGGCGTCATCCGCTCCGGCTGTCCGCCCATATACCGGATGCCCTCGATCATCGGCTCGGGCTCCAGTGCGGCAGGCGCGCGGATGGCCATCCGCGCCACCAGTCCGGGCGGCGAAAGCGTGTAGCCGGCTACCCATTCGATGAAACGACGCATGTCGGCCGACAGCGGCGGGCAATCGAACACCTGCGTGATGGGGCGAAGCTTCTTCGGGTCCAGCTTGTCGTCCGCCTGGCTGTCCCACACGACGCCGATCACCTGGCGCGGACCGAGCGGCACCTGAATGATCGAACCGGGCTCGACGTGCATCCCCTCCGGCACGGCATAGCTATAGGGTCCCGGCGCCGGCAACGGCACGAGAACGGGCACCACCTGCCTGGCTGGCGGCGCCTCGAAGAGCGCGCCGAAGAGATTGGTCGATTCTGTGGACATACGGCGGGACATTGCCCCGAAGCGGAACAAAAGGGAACCCTTCGGGAAGAGTCAGGACCCCGAGGATGTCACCGGGTCGAAGATCGCGTCACCGTCTGCACCGAGCCTGGAGACGGTATGCGTCTCGATCGCCTTCGTGACATCCGCAAGATCGCCCTCCAGCTGATCCGGCTGGATCATCTGGCCGACCGTGACATCGAAGCGATTGCCCTTCTTGTTGAGGAGTTCGTAGAACACCGTCATGTCGCGCAGTTCCGTCGACCATTTGGCGAACCAGTAGAAGAGGCCCGAGTTGCGAGCCTTCATATGGATCGGCAGGATCGGCAGGTTGTACTTCTTGGCAAGCCCCACCGCCGAGGTCTTCCACGGCCGCTCGTTCAGCTGCCCGTCCGCCCAATAGGCGATGCGGCCGGAGGGAAACAGCACCATGACCTTGCCGTTCTCCACCGTGCTGTTGGTCAGCACGAGGGTTTCCCGCGTCTTGAGCTTGCTCTTGTGCTCCTCGCGCCATTCCACAGGGATGATCATCTCGGCGAACCGGGGATTGACCCTGACGGCATCCCGATTGGCAAAGATCATCAGGTCGGGACGACGATCCTTGAGGAGGTCGAAGACGGCAATGCCGTCCGCAATCCCGGTCGGGTGGTTGCTGACCAGGATGAAGCCGCCCGAAGCCGGAATGCGCTCGGCATTCGTCACGCGCACGTCGAGCTTCAGCGTCTCGCTCAGGTATTCGAACGACTGAAATCCGGACATGGCGGCGATGTCGTTGGCGAATTCGATCGCTCGATCATACCGAAGTAAGGTGTAGAGAAATGGCCGCATCACCGGCCACAGCGGATGCCTGACGATCCGCTGACCACGCTCGGTAATGAGCGTATCAACGATATGACCAGGCTTTCCTTGCGAAACCAGAGAAACTGCTTCGGCGAATTGCCCCAGAGGGGACAGTGAATCGCGGCGCGCCATACAAACTCCTGCAGACAGGATAGGGGCTATATCGCAGTCCCGTATGATCGAACAATGACAACGTTGCATCTTTAGCAAATTGTAACGCCGCCCCCTGCAATCTGTGTCGGATAACCGAGCAAATCAATAGGCGCGACATTGAACGAACTGCTGACGATCGCCGCACCGGACCTGCTCGACAAACGCCGGGAGTGGCTGGAAAGCCTCCGCGACGAACGCCGGCTGTCCGCCAATACCCTGGACGCCTACGAGCGGGACAGCCGGCAATTCCTGTCGTTCCTGACCGGGCACCTGGGTGGCCCGGCCCGTATCGCCGACATTCATACGCTGCGGACGGGAGATTTGCGGGCCTTTCTGGCGTTTCGCCGACGCCAGGGTGCGGGCGCCCGCTCGCTCGGACGCCATCTGGCCGGTTTGCGATCTTTTCTGCGCTACCTGGAGCGCCAGGGTCTGGTGAACGCGGCAGCCGCCGGTGCCATTCGGGCGCCAAAGCAGCCGAAATCCCTGCCAAAGCCTCTGACCGATCGCCAGGCAATCGCGGTGGTCGCGGCAGAGACGCAGCTCCACGACGAACCCTGGATCGCCGCCCGGGATGCCGCGGTCCTGACGCTTCTATACGGCTGCGGCCTGCGCATCTCGGAGGCGCTGGGCCTTCGCCCCACGGATGTTCAACCGGGAGATACGGTGCTGCGGGTCACCGGCAAGGGCGGCAAGACCCGCATCGTACCTCTGCTGCCCCTCGTCATCGAGGCGGTGGAGACCTACAGGACCCTGTGCCCCTACGTTCTGGCTCCGGATGCCGCTCTCTTCCGCGGCGCGCGGGGTGGCCCGCTGCAGCCGGCCATCATCCAGCGGGGCATGCAGAAGCTGCGTGGCGCCTTCGGTCTGCCGGAGACCGCGACGCCGCATGCCCTGCGCCATTCCTTTGCCACCCATCTGCTGGCGGGCGGCGGCGACCTGCGAACGATCCAGGAGCTTCTCGGACATGCCAGCCTCTCGACGACGCAGATCTACACGGGCGTCGACAGCGCCCGGCTGCTCGATGTCTACGATCGTGCCCACCCGCGAGCTTAAGAAGGCCTTAAGCATGTGCGTTAATCTGTTGTGGAGCCGACGCAATTAGGGTCCGCGGAAATTTCGGACGGATGACATGATGAACCCCGGCTCTTCCCGTATCTCCCGCAGCCTGCCCCGCTGGCTGCCGTCGCTCTCGCTGTGGCTGATGGCCGGGCTCCATCTCCTTCTGCTGGCTTCTCTCATGATGGTGCTGGGCACGCTTTCGCCCGCCCGGGCAGATGCCGAGTGCCGGGGCGAAAACCTGCTCGAGACGCTTCAGAAGGAAGATCCCGAACGCTACGCCGAAGTGCTCGACGAAGGCCGGCAGATCGTCAACGGTCAGGGCCTGTTCTGGAAGATCCAGCGCGCCGGTACCGAGCCATCATACCTGCTCGGCACCATGCATGTTACCGATCCACGCGTCCTCAAGATGCCGGCCGGCGCGGCAGAAGCCCATGCGGGCGCCCGGATGATCGTCATCGAATCGGACGAAATCCTGGACGAGAAGAGGGCGATGGCTGCCATTCTGGGCAAGCCGGAGCTTACCATGTTCACCGATGGCCGGTCGATCGAGACCCTGCTGGCAGCCGATGATCTCGCCATTCTGGAGGCGGGCCTGAAAAGCCGCGGCCTTTCGCTCTCCGCCGTCTCGCGGATGAAACCCTGGATGCTGGCGGCCTTCGTCGCCAGCTCCGCCTGCGAAACGGCGCGCAAGGCCGAGAATGCCGTCTTCCTCGACAAGAAGATCGCGCTCGATGCGGCTGCCGCCGGGAAGCCGGTGAAGGGGCTTGAGACGCTTCAGGAGCAGTTGGAGGCTATGGCGAAGATGCCGATCGAGTTCCATCTCGAGGGACTGGTGGAGACCGTCAGGCTGGGCGACCGGATGGACGACGTCGTCGAAACCATGACGCAACTCTATCTCGCGGGCGAAACAGGCCTGACGATCCCGGCGCTGAAGGCGCTCACCCCAGCCGAGTCGGGTGATGATGAAAGCGCCTATGCGGCATTCGAGAGTGCCGTCGTTTCGGATCGCAACAAGCGCATGGCCGAGCGGGCGGCCCCGATGCTGGCCGAAGGCGGCGTGTTCATGGCTGTCGGCGCCCTGCATCTGCCGGGCGACGAAGGGCTGGTGGCCCTGCTCCGCAGCCAGGGCTTTACGGTAACCGCCGTTCCATAGCCGGCCTCAGCCGACCGTCATCCGCCGCAGTATATTGGTCTTCCAGTAGAACTGGTGCACCAGGACGCCCAGCACGTGGGCTGCGATGACCAGCCACAGAAGCAGCTTCAGCGGCCCTCCGTGGACCTCGCCCGCCTGTTCGATGCCGAAGTAATACGCAGCCATGCCGCTGAACGGCAGGGCGATGGTCAGGACATAGAGGGCACCATGCGTGACCTTCGCCGCCAGACGAAAGAGCGGCGGCTCTTCGGTCGGCAGGGCCGGCGCCTTCATCGTCAGCCTCAGACCGATCCGACAGAGCGTCAGGATCAGGATCGCGATCCCGGCATAGGCGTGGAGATTGGCGCTTGCCACCTGCTCGGCCGTCGCCGTGCCGGTCTGGCTGAACGCCCGGTTCCAATCCTCCATTCCCTCCGGAAGCAGCAGGTTGAAGAAGACGAGAGCGACGACCAGCCAGTGAAGGATGCGCTGGGACACAGAATAGGAAACAGTCTCGGAAGCCATTTACTTGCCTTTCGTCAAAGCATTGGGCGGCAATTGCTTCCAGACGATAAAGGCCGCAGCTCGTTAGACAAGCTGCGGCCTCGAAGATGAAGAAGATGTAATCCTGGACTTGCGTTTTTACATGTGGATCGGCTTGAAGAAGGTGCCCAGAGCTGCCTCCTTCACGGCTTCCGACATCGTCGGATGCGCATGGCAGGTGCGACCGAGGTCTTCCGAGGAGCCACCGAACTCCATCAACACGGCGATCTCGTGGATCATCTCGCCCGCACCGAGCGCAACGATGTGGCCACCCAGAACCCGGTCGGTTTCCTTGTCGGCGAGGATCTTCACGAAGCCCTCCGTCGCCAGCATGGCGCGCGCGCGTCCATTGGCGGTGAACGGGAATTTCCCGACCTTATAGGCAACGCCGGCCGCCTTCAGCTCTTCTTCCGTCTTGCCGACGGAGGCAACTTCCGGCTGGGTATAGACGACGCTCGGAATGACGTCATAGTTAACATGGCCGTGCTGTCCGGCGAGGATTTCGGCAAGCGCCACACCCTCGTCTTCCGCCTTGTGCGCCAGCATCGGACCCTTCACCACGTCGCCGATCGCATAGATGCCGTCGACATTCGTCTTGTAGTGTCCGTCGATCTCGACGCGGCCACGGTTGTCGAGCGCGACGCCTGCCTCTTCCAGACCAAGTCCTGCAGTAAACGGCTTGCGGCCGGTGGACACGAGCACGACATCCGCATCCAGTGTCTGCGCATCGCCACCCTTGACGGCTTCGAAGGTCACCTTGGCACCGGTGCCAGTCTTCTCCACAGCGGTCACCTTGGCGCCGAGGTTGAAGGCCATGCCCTGCTTTGCCAGCATCCGCTGGAACTGCTTGGACACATCGCCGTCCATGCCGCCGAGGATGGTGTCGAGATATTCGATGACGGTCACCTTGGCGCCGAGGCGCATCCAGACCGAGCCAAGCTCGAGGCCGATGACACCGCCGCCCACGACGATCATGTGCTCCGGTACCTTGTCGAGCGCGATGCCGCCGGTGGAGGAAACGATCACCTTCTCGTCGATGTCGACGTTGACGCCCGGGATGCCGGCGATGTCCGAACCCGTGGCGATGACGATGTTCTTCGTCTCGAGTTCCTGTGCCTTGCCATCCTCGCCCGTCACCGAGACCTTTCCGGCCGAGACGATCTTGCCGGTGCCCTGGAAGCCGTCGATCTTGTTCTTCTTGAACAAGAAGGAAACGCCTTCGACGTTGGACTTCACGGTCGCATCCTTGTGCGCCATCATCTTTTCGAGGTTGAGCTTCGGCGCCGGGACCTCGATGCCGAGTTCATCCATCCCGTGTGCGGCATGGCTGAACATCTCGGAGGCGTGCAGCAGCGCCTTGGAGGGGATGCAGCCGATATTCAGGCAGGTGCCGCCGTAGGTCGAACGCTTCTCGACGACGGCGACCTTGAGCCCGAGCTGTGCAGCCTTGACGGCGCAGACATATCCGCCGGGGCCGCTTCCGATGACGACGAGATCATATGCCATTTCAGATTCCTTTTTAGTGAAACGCCGCGTCGGTCAGGCGAACAGGGCAAACATCATCATCAGCAACCCGAGGATGCTGACAAGCCAGACGAGTGAGCGGATGTAGGGTATTCCGGCAAGGTAGAGCGGAACATAGAAGATCCTCGCCACCAGCCACACGGTACCGCCGACCAGCCCGAACCCCGACGCGTCACCCGTGAAGGACAGTGCGAGCAGGAGCCCGACAAAGGCCGGATAGGTTTCCCGATAGTTCAGGGAAGCCCGCTCCGCCCGGCCGGCCAGCGCACCCTTCGGCGCCCTGCCTTCGTCCCTGGGTCCCGCGTTCCACGCGGACCCCAGTTCCTTCGTCGCCAGCATTCCCTGCAGCCCGATGTGGACGAGCAGCAGAACAACGCTGAGGGTAAGCAGCGTCAGGAGATACGTGGCATCTGCCGAAGCGATGTCCATGCTGCTTTTCCTTGCTTAGAGGTCGAGAACGAGACGTTCCGGATCTTCCAGGCTTTCCTTGACCCGCACCAGGAAGGTGACGGCTTCCTTGCCGTCGACGATCCGGTGGTCATAGGACAGTGCCAGATACATCATCGGACGGATGACGACCTGGCCGCCGATGGCGACCGGACGCTCCTGGATCTTGTGCATGCCGAGAATACCCGACTGCGGCGCGTTGAGGATCGGCGAGGACATCAGCGAACCGTAGACGCCACCGTTCGAGATGGTGAACGTGCCGCCCTGCATGTCGGCCATGCTGAGCTGGCCGTCGCGCGCTGCCCGGCCAAGACGACCGATTTCCTTCTCGATTTCGGCAATCGACATCTGGTCCGCGTCGCGCACCACAGGAACGACGAGACCCTTGTCCGTGCCGACCGCGACGCCGACGTGGCAGTAGTTCTTGTAGATGATGTCGGTACCGTCGATTTCGGCGTTGACCGCCGGCAGTTCCTTCAGTGCGTGGGTCACGGCCTTGGTGAAGAAGCCCATGAAGCCGAGCTTCACGCCGTGCTTCTTTTCAAACACGTCCTTGTAGCGGTTGCGCAGATCCATGACCGCCTTCATGTCCACCTCGTTGTAGGTGGTCAGCATGGCAGCCGAATTCTGGGCGTCCTTCAGGCGCCGCGCGATGGTCTGGCGCAGGCGCGTCATCTTCACGCGCTCTTCGCGGGACGCATCGTCCGTGCTCGACGGTGCCCGTGCAGCCTTGGGAGCCTCCGCCTGGGCCGCCGGTGCGGAAATGCCCTTGGCAACGGCAGCGATGACATCGCCCTTCAGGACCTGGCCGCGCTTGCCCGAACCGTCGACCTGTTCCGCGGAAAGGTTGTTCTCCGAAAGCATCTTGGCAGCTGCCGGAGCCGCCGGCATCTCGGAAGGCGCAGCCTTGGCGGCCGGGGCCGGCTCGGCGGCCTTGGCCGGAGCAGGCTCGGAAGCCTTGGCCGGCTCTTCGGCCTTTGCGGGAGCGGCTGGAGCCGCCCCTGCGCCACCTTCGGAAATCTGTCCGAGAAGGGCGTCGAGACCGACGGTCTCGCCGTTCTGGGCGACGATCTCGGTCAGGACGCCGGACGCAGGCGCCGGAACTTCGACGGTGACCTTGTCGGTTTCAAGTTCGACGAGCGGCTCGTCGGCCTTGACGGTGTCGCCGACTTTCTTGAACCAGGTGCCTACGGTGGCTTCGCTGACGGATTCCCCGAGGGTCGGGACGCGGATTTCGGTGGCCATGGTCTGTTTCCGTTTTCTCTAGGATGCCGTTATTGGGTGTCGCGGAGGCGGCTGAGGATCAGCCGCCGAGCGCGTCTTCAAGGAATGCTTCAAGCTGCGCCAGGTGCTTGGACATCAGGCCCGTGGCCGGCGAGGCCGCAGCCGGGCGACCGGTGTAGCGGACGCGCTGGTACTTGGCGTCGATATGGGCCAGAACCCATTCGAGGTACGGATCGATGAACGACCAGCCGCCCATGTTCTTGGGCTCTTCCTGGCACCAGACCATCTCCGCATTGCGGAAACGCGACAGCTCGTTGATCAGCGCCTTTGCCGGGAATGGATAGAGCTGTTCGATGCGCAGCAGGTAGACGTCGTCGATGCCGCGCTTCTCGCGCTCTTCCAGGAGGTCGTAATAGACCTTGCCCGAACACATCACGACACGACGGATCTTGGCGTCCTTCTGCAGCTTGATCGGGCCATCCTTGATGACCTCCGCATCGTCCCACAGCAGGCGGTGGAAGGAGCTTTCGCCAGCCATCTCCGCAAGCGTCGACGTCGCGCGCTTGTGGCGGAGCAGCGACTTCGGCGTCATCAGGATGAGCGGCTTGCGGAAATCGCGCTTCACCTGCCGGCGCAGGATATGGAAGTAGTTTGCCGGCGTCGTGCAGTAGGCGACCTGCATGTTGTCTTCGGCGCACATCTGCAGCCAGCGCTCCAGGCGTGCCGAGGAGTGCTCGGGGCCCTGGCCTTCGTAGCCATGCGGAAGCAGGCAGACGAGGCCGGACATGCGCAGCCATTTGCGTTCGCCCGACGAGATGAACTGGTCGAAGACCACCTGCGCGCCGTTGGCGAAGTCGCCGAACTGGGCTTCCCACAGCGTCAGCGCATTCGGACGGGCCAGCGAGTAGCCGTATTCGAAGCCGAGCACCGCCTCTTCGGAGAGCATCGAGTTGATGACCTCGTAGCGGGCCTGTGTCGGCGACAGGTTGGCAAGCGGAACGAAGCGCTCTTCCGTCTCCTGGTCGTAGAGAACCGAGTGCCGCTGGGAGAATGTGCCGCGTTCGACGTCCTGGCCCGAGAGGCGGATCTTGGTGCCTTCGACCGTCAGCGAACCGAAGGCCAGTGCCTCGGCCATCGCCCAGTCTATACCCTCGCCCGTCTCGATCATCTGCGCGCGGTTGTCCATGAAGCGCTTGATCGTCCGGTGAGCGTTGAAACCTTCCGGAATGGTCGAGAGCTTGCGACCGATGTCCTTCAGCTGCTTCATCGGCATGGCGGTCTTGCCGCGGCGCTGCTCGTCGGCATTGTCGGCGGAACGCAGCCCGGACCAGACGCCGTCCAGCCAGTCGGCCTTGTTGGGCTTGTAGCTCTGCCCTGCCTCGAACTCCTGCTCGAGGTGGGCACGCCAGTCCGCCTTCATCTTCTCGAATTCGCCGTCGCTGATCAGGCCTTCGGCAATCAGGCGGTCTGCATAGATCTGCGCCACCGTCTTGTGGCCGCGGATCACCTTGTACATCTTCGGCTGCGTGAACGCCGGCTCGTCACCTTCGTTGTGGCCGAAGCGGCGATAGCAGAAGATGTCCAGGACGACCGGCTTGTGGAACTTCATCCGGTATTCGGTGGCGATCTTGGCGGCGTAGGTCACGGCTTCCGGGTCGTCGCCGTTGACGTGGAAGATCGGCGCCTCGATCATCTTCGCCACGTCGGACGGATAGGGAGACGAGCGGGAGAAGGCCGGATTGGTGGTGAAGCCGATCTGGTTGTTGATGATGACGTGCATCGTGCCGGCGACGCGATGGCCGCGCAGGCCGGAGAGGCCGAGGATTTCGGCCACGACACCCTGGCCGGCAAAGGCCGCATCCCCGTGCAGGAGCAGCGGCAGCACCTTGGAGCGCTCTGCCAGCGGAACGATGCCATCCTTGTCGGCGGTCTTCGCAAGCATGTCCTGCTTGGCGCGCGCCTTGCCCATCACGACCGGATTAACGATCTCAAGGTGCGATGGGTTAGCCGTCAGCGACAAATGGACCTTGTTGCCGTCGAACTCGCGGTCGGAAGAAGCACCGAGGTGATACTTGACGTCTCCAGAGCCTTCGACATCGTCCGGCTTGAACGAACCGCCCTTGAATTCATGGAACACGGCGCGATGCGGCTTGCCCATCACGTTGGTCAGCACGTTCAGGCGGCCACGGTGGGCCATGCCGAGAACGATCTCCTCGAGGCCGTCCTGGCCACCGCGCTTGATGATCTGCTCGAGCGCCGGGATCAGCGATTCACCGCCGTCGAGACCGAAGCGCTTCGTGCCCTTGAACCGGACGTCGAGGAACTGCTCGTAGCCTTCAGCCTCGACCAGCTTCTGCAGGATGGCCTTCTTGCCGTTCGGCGTGAACTCCACGCCCTTGTGCGGGCCTTCGATGCGCTCCTGGACCCAGGCTTTCTCTTCCGGGTTGGAGATGTGCATGAACTCGACGCCCATGGTCGAGCAATAGGTGCGCTCCAGGATGTCGAGCATTTCGCGGACCGTCGCGAACTCCAGCCCAAGCACGTTGTCGATGAAGATCTTGCGGTCGTAGTCGGCCTCGGTGAAGCCGTAGGCGCTGGGCGACAGCTCGTTGTAATCCTCCACCGGAATGGCAAGACCGAGCGGATCGAGCTTGGCGTGCAGGTGGCCACGCATGCGGTAGGCGCGGATCATCATGATGGCGCGGACGGAATCGCGCGTCGCCTGCAGAACGTCGGCCTCGTTGACCGTCGCTCCCGTGGCAACCGCGGCGGCCTCTGCCTTCGCCTTGACCTTCGTTTCGATCGCCTTTTCAACGACCGGCCAATTGCCGTCGAGCGCCGAGACGAGATCTCCCCCGGCATCAATCGGCCAGTTCTTGCGCTGCCAGGACGCACCCTTGGCGGCCTTCTTCACGTCGTCCGGACTGTCGGCGAGCGCCTTGAAGAAGGACTGCCATTCCGGTCCGACGGAATTCGGATCGTCCTCATACCGGGCGTAGAGCTGCTCGATATAGGAGGCATTCGCGCCGTCGAGGAAGGAGGTGATGAGGAACTGCTCGTTGGCTTCTTGCCGTGCCATGATTTTCTTGCGGACGCCGCGCCCGCCTCCCGACGAAACTGAGGGCCAAAAGATAAGCGTCGGCCGTCGCTTTGATGGTCTTGTCTTTTGAAGCCGCCTGAGACGGCCACGGTCCGCGCCGCTTGACGCTGAACCCGCAAGGAAGGCGCCTGTTCCGCACCATCTTGCCGATAACGTGGCCGACCGGCGCAAGCCGGGCGGCCTTGATGCCTATGTGGCCTTAGCCCTTGAGGACTTCAACCAGCGTCGTGCCGAGGCGGGCCGGAGATGGCGACACCTTGATGCCTGCCGCTTCCATGGCCGCGATCTTCGATTCCGCGTCACCCTTGCCGCCGGAGACGACGGCGCCGGCGTGGCCCATCGTCCGACCCTTGGGGGCCGTCCGACCGGCGATGAAGCCTGCCATCGGCTTCTTGCGACCCTTCTTGGCTTCGTCGATCAGGAACTGGGCCGCGTCTTCTTCCGCGGAACCACCGATTTCACCGATCATGATGATCGACTGGGTGGCGTCGTCGGCGAGGAACATTTCCAGGATGTCGATGAATTCCGTGCCCTTGACCGGATCGCCGCCGATGCCGACAGCCGTGGTCTGGCCGAGGCCTTCGTTGGAGGTCTGGAACACGGCTTCATAGGTCAGCGTGCCGGAGCGCGAGACGATGCCGACCGAACCCTTGCGGAAGATCGAGCCCGGCATGATGCCGATCTTGCATTCTTCCGGCGTCAGGACGCCCGGGCAGTTGGGGCCGAGAAGGCGCGACTTGGAGCGGTCCAGGCGCGCCTTGACGCGGACCATGTCCATGACAGGAATGCCTTCAGTGATGCAGGTGATGAACGGGATCTCGGCGTCGATCGCCTCGATGATCGCGTCGGCGGCGCCTGCCGGCGGAACGTAGATCACGGACGCGTCGGCGCCGGTGGCCTCCTTGGCTTCTGCCACGGTCGCGAAGATCGGCAGGCTTTCGCCCTTCGAGCCGGTCCAGGTTTCGCCACCCTTCTTCGGGTGGATACCGCCGACCATCTGCGTACCGTAGTAGGCAAGCGCCTGTTCGGTGTGGAAGGTGCCGGTCTTGCCGGTCAGGCCCTGAACCAGGACCTTCGTGTCTTTGTTGACGAGAATGGACATTATTTCCGGTCCTTCAAATTAGGCGTTGATCGCAGCGACGATCTTCTTGGCGGCATCGTCCAAGTCGTCGGCTGCGGTGATCGCCAGGCCCGATTCGTTGAGGATCTTCTTGCCAAGCTCGACATTGGTACCTTCGAGGCGCACGACCAGCGGAACCTTGAGGCCGACTTCCTGGACGGCAGCCACGACACCTTCTGCGATGACGTCGCACTTCATGATGCCGCCGAAGATGTTGACGAGGATGCCCTCGACCTTCGGGTCAGCCGTGATGATCTTGAAGGCCGCCGCGACCTTCTCCTTGCCGGCGCCACCGCCGACGTCGCAGAAGTTTGCCGGCTCCTTGCCGTAGAGCTTGATGATGTCCATCGTCGCCATGGCAAGGCCTGCGCCATTGACCATGCAGCCGATGTTGCCATCGAGGGCGACATAGGCGAGGTCCCACTTGGAGGCTTCGATTTCCTTGGCGTCTTCTTCGGTCTCGTCGCGCAGCGCCCGGACGTCGTCGTGACGGAACAGGGCATTGCCGTCGAACGACATCTTGGCGTCGAGAACGCGCAGATGGCCGTCCTTCATGACGATCAGCGGATTGACCTCCAGCAGCGCCATGTCCTTTTCGACGAACGCCTTGTAGAGCGCCGGGAACAGGGCCTTGGCATCGTCCGCGGCGGCACCCGAGAGCTCGAGAGCCTTCGAGATTGCAGCGACGTCGGCATCCGTGACGCCGGCTTCCGGCTCGATGGCGATCGTGTGGATCTTCTCCGGCGTGTCGTGGGCGACCGCCTCGATGTCCATGCCGCCTTCGGTCGAAACGACGAAGGCCACCTGACCGACCGACCGGTCGACCAGGAGCGAGCAGTAGAGCTCGCGGTCGATGTCTGCGCCGTCTTCGATGTACAGACGGTTGACCTGCTTGCCGGCATCGCCGGTCTGCGCCGTTACCAGCGTGTTGCCGAGCATGTCGCGGGCGTGGGACACCACTTCCTCGATGGACTTGGCAAGGCGCACGCCGCCCTTGGCATCGGGACCGAGTTCCTTGAACTTGCCCTTGCCGCGACCGCCGGCATGAATCTGGCTCTTGACCACATAGAGCGGACCCGGCAGCGACTTCGCAGCCGCCTCGGCCTCCTCGACCTTGAGGATGGCCACACCTTCGGCAACCGGAGCGCCGAAGCCCTTGAGCAGAGCCTTGGCCTGATATTCGTGAATATTCATCAGCGTTTCCTTGGATGTAGCTGGCGCGATTACTTCAGCGCGGGAGCGATGTTGATGCAGGCTTCGCAAAGACCGGCAACCGCGCCGACCGACTTCTGGAAGGCCTCTTCCTCGCTCTTGTTGAATTCGACCTCGATGATGCGCTCCACGCCACCGGCGCCGATGACTGTCGGAACGCCGACATACATGTCCTTCACGCCGTACTGGCCGGAGAGATAGGCAGCGCAGGGCAGCACGCGCTTCTTGTCCTTGAGGAAGGACTCGGCCATCTCGATCGCCGAGGCGGCAGGCGCATAATAGGCCGAGCCGGTCTTCAGCAGGCCGACGATCTCGGCGCCACCATCACGGGTGCGCTGGATGATTTCTTCCAGGCGCTCCTTGGTGACCCAACCCATCTTGACGAGGTCGGTGAGTGGAATGCCGCCGACGGTCGAATAGCGGGCAAGCGGCACCATGGTGTCGCCGTGACCGCCGAGAACGAAGGCCGTGACGTCCTGGACCGAGACGTTGAATTCTTCGGAGAGAAACAGGCGGAAGCGGGAGGAGTCCAGAACGCCGGCCATGCCGACGACCATGTTCTTCGGCAGGCCGGAGAACTTCTGCAGCGCCCAGACCATCGCGTCGAGCGGATTGGTGATGCAGATGACGAAGGCGTCCGGCGCATATTTCTTGATGCCGGCGCCGACCTGTTCCATGACCTTGAGGTTGATGCCGAGAAGATCGTCGCGGCTCATGCCAGGCTTGCGGGCAACGCCAGCGGTCACGATGCAGACGTCGGCGCCTTCGATGGCAGAATAGTCACTGGCGCCGGTGAGCTTCGCGTTGAAGCCTTCAACCGGGGAAGACTGGGCGATGTCCAGACCCTTGCCCTGCGGGATACCATCGGCGATGTCGAAGAGGACGATATCGCCCAGCTCCTTGATGCCGGCGAGATGCGCCAGCGTTCCACCGATCATGCCAGAACCAATAAGTGCGATCTTCTTCCGCGCCATCGAAAAGCTTCCTCTCCAGATCATTGTCCGCGACCGGACACGCAAGCCGGGCCGCCAATGTTCACATGGCCATACCGGAACCTGCTTGAAATAGCAATCGGTTCTTTGGAGGCCAGTGTTTTCAATCGGTTAAATGAATAAATTCTTACGTAAACGTAAGAATTTGGCCGTCGCTCACGGGTGACGTTGCGCGTGCACTGCCGCATAATCGGCGCTGCGCATCTCGAAAAGACGCGAAACTGTCCGGTCGAATTCGAACCCTTCCGTCCCGCGCCGTTCCGTCAGGAGATCGTCGGGTGCGGCTGCGGCAGAAACGTAAAGCCGAACGGCGTTGTCGTACAATGTATCGACAAGGTTGATAAAGCGTTTGGTCTCATTGCGTTTCTCCGGACCAAGCTGCGGAATCTGCTCGACGAAGATGGAATCGAAGCGCTCTGCGATCGCCAGATAATCCGCAGCACCGAGCGGCCTCTCGCAAAGATCGGCAAAACGGAAGCGAGCGGCCCGGCCGACCGCACTGGGAACCTTGATCACACGCCCCTTGCGCGGGACCTCCGACGGCATCCCACGCTCGCCATCGGTGACCTGATGCCACGTAGCCTCCATGGCCGCATCGGCCTGAGGACCGAGCGGGGTCACATAGACGGGAAGGTTTGCAAGCTTCTCCATCCGATAGTCGGTCGGAGACTCAAGCGATACCGTCTCGACGTGCTGCTGCAGCAGATCGATGAAGGGCAGGAAGAGGCCGCGGTTCAGTCCATCCTTGTAGAGGTTCTCCGGCGCGACGTTCGACGTCGCGACAAGCACGCAACCGAGGGAGAAGAGTTCGTTGAACAGCCGGGCAAGGATCATGGCGTCGGTGATATCCGTCACCGAGAATTCGTCGAAGCACAGAAGCTCCGCCTCGGCGTAAATCTCGGCGGCCACGGGCGGAATGGGATCCGCCTGCTTTGTCTGGCCGCTCTTCAGCCTCAT